>Ga0315913_1003465_pt1 | contig 18966 bp, 14 predicted proteins | sample MpolsnodulesMG_FD_207736 | JGI IMG/M metagenome (GOLD analysis project Ga0315913, IMG submission 207736) | Medicago polymorpha root nodule microbial communities from Los Angeles, California, United States - small nodules | ecosystem: Host-associated > Plants > Roots > Nodule | place: USA... | reverse complement strand
ATTATGGATTTCAACAAGATAAATTAGTTAGTTCAACATCTTATGTAACTCATTACATATTGTACACAAGAATAACAAAATTTATGTGGCATCAATATTAAATTTTTTCAATGAATGTACAAGATTTGTTCAGCTCGTACTTCGTAATAAGGAAAACAATGAAGGTGGATGGAACTATATTATGGTGGAAAATATTCTACTAATTACTTTAAACTACATACATCACAAGTTTTGTAAGTAAAAGGATCAGAGCAGGTCTTAGGTTCAGTGACCAAAGAGCAGCAATTATCAACAAAACTACATATTGTTGGGTGATTCAGACAATTCGGGTGTAGACTGGTATTTACTAGAGTAGCCAATGAGTGTAATGATGAGTTAGCAAAGAAAGCTCTCATTTACAATTATAGCATAGAGTATCAATTATCATTAATTGTTTTGTATTAGATTTCAACCATCTCCTTAGCTTGTAGGGTAAGGAGAAATCTTCCAACTGTAACAGGAGTTATGTAATAGAGCAAGCAGTTTCCAGAAAAATGGTAATCAAATGACATAATATAATACCCTATCATAAATCATCTCTAAATACACCCCTTTTAATTCTAGTTCTATCTCTAAGAGTTTGTCTATAGTCTTACTTGATCACCTTTTAACTCTAACTTACTGATCTGTTCTCTTTACTGGACTTGATCTTTTCAACAATCAATCAATCTAACACCAAGATTCCACCATCTTTTCATAATTTAGTCCTCCCCTGATTTTCCTGTATGCCTACTAATCCCCGTCATAACATGCCTATCTACCTTTTCTTGAATCTATTTGTCAACTCTTTCCCGCGCAGCAATCAAGGATGTCTTGTGTAATGGGATAAGGCATGGTTTTTTTTTATTAGGAAAAAATTTCAGTTTCTGGTATAGATCAAGCAGCTGTTTACATTTTTGAGCCACTTTGGCATTTTCTTATCCCTTAGGCATTATTACTATCTATCCTTTCTTTGTAATAATATATTATCATTTTATCAAAAGAAATATTGAAACCGTGTGGGGCAAGGGATGGATGTATCTCTGATTTTGGATATTCCAAGTAGTTAAATACTTCAAACAGTGATAGGAACATACCCATCTTCTTGCAATAGCTCTTCAAGAATAGTATCCAGCCCCGGTAGGAGATCGATGGGACTGCTAGTGGCACTGCTGAAAGAATTGGGAACAGCTGAACCATCCTGCAAAATGAAACTCGGAGATACAAAAATGTTCATACACAGATACACGTACACTTTCATACACACATTTAGGTACTCACATCCCCACATATTCACGCAGACGTGTTTTCAGATACCCATATTCATGCATACATTCTAAATAGGAATGTAGTAGTCCTAATTATAAGCATATTTTGGTATAAAAAAGTGTCCCTAAATACAAGCCCTCCTTTCAAATTAGTAGGTGTGTTTATTATTTATTTTTCAAAACATAACACTAATTAATACTACTAATTTGTCTTCGAATTTGACAACCAAATATTAAATACATTTATACATAACATAGTAATTATCATACACAAAATGTCCATGTTAATTACACAATCAATTTTTCTTAATATATGTGAAATATGTAGTGAGTACTTATAAAAAGCGACGGAGGGAGTACTCTGTACACATTTAGTTTATACAAACCTGAGGTAATACTTTGTCCCGAGTTTCTAGCACTGGATCTTCTTCTAGCTGTTTCATTGACAGTGTAAGCCTCATTTTTACACTGCAAGATTAAATGGCAAAAAAAGTCAACATGCATGTTCGATATAAAATCCATTCACATGCCTTCACCTAATAACTTTTCTAGGAGAGTTTATGACATGGTATTAGAGTCTCTGTAAACAAACATAGTGTAGAGTTTGATCTTTGTCGCCTCATTATTGTAAAGAAAAGTTAAATTTCAAAAAAAGTTAGATTTTGTATGCACTCAACAGCTTAGAAACTGAGAGTCGGTTTGAGACAAAGAAAATCACATAGCTTCACTATATTTAAAGCCAAAAACATAGTTAATTACTATAACGGAAATTGGGCAACCAACAAGCAATGATGCTACAACATATATTTAGTCTTCAAGCAAACATTTATAATAGAAATCTACTGCTTATAAAAAACAAATAATAATAGACTATTACTTTAGAAGGCATAAATATTGGAAAACTTACCTATTAATACTAATAACTTTGACCCTCACTTCTTCACCTACTCTTAAGAAGTCTCTTACATCTTGAACTGGATCCCACGACACTTCTGAGATATGTACTAGTCCGGAAAGGTGATAAAGACCTGCAGCATTCTGTGATGTCACTTGTGACTTTTCCATGATAAAGTGAAAAAGTATGCCATAAACATACAAAGTTTGCATAGTAGTTACCGTCAGGGAAGCGCAGATAAACAAAAGCACCATAGTCCTCAACAAAACCGACTCTTGCTTCAAAAATGTCCCCTATGTTGACATGTTTTGAATATTTAAACCATGTAGCTTCCTTTTCAGATAAGACCAATTTCCGTGTCTCCTCGTTTACTATAATTACCTAAAGTCAAAAGAAAGTGCACCTAATTCAGCATAAACAACAGATTATGGTACCAAAATGATGCAGGAAGCACTAAATACTTCCTTTTAAGAGTTTGCAAGATTTCAAGGTTCAGATAGTGCTTGAAATGGCTCAAATCATATGGCTCTTGCACCGCAAGAATATACATTAGTTTTCAAGATTCAGGGAACAAAGATTATTTTATGCCGAAGCTTCAGCTGGACTAATAGATAGAGAAGCCGCAAATAGGGTTGGATTCGCAGGAAAAAAAAGGTATATGGTAGTAAAATAATGTAAATACCTTCACTGATAAGATGGAACCGATCAACTGTCTTGCGAGTTCTTGGATAGATTTATCTGGTTCTGAACAGAAAAGGATCAAATTTGCAATAAGTCAGTAGTGGCAATTGCAACTACTATTATGATTAAATTGTAGAAACTCAAATGTATCCACAGTCCGCACAATTAAGTGACTAAATGGCATCGATATAGTATCATAGGTTGTGAAAACCAAAGCATTAAGGAAGAACATATGGATAGATACCTTGACATGAATGCACGGGGCTCAGCTGTGGGAACGGGAGAAAGCCCATGATAGAGTAAAACCGAACCAGCAGGCCTCCAGTATTAAAACCCTCGACCCTACCATGGTAAATGAGTCCACTGTCTCTATATGTGTTTGCAGCCTTCCAATCTGACGATCTCTACTTCATCGCATAAATTAAGTATTAGAACACGACACATTTTAGAGGAGTTTAAACTTAAATTTAGATCAAGAGAGACGCACTCTCGTGCAAGACCATAGAGAATCACAAGCAATGTCAGCAAGGATTTGCAATAAACTACCAATGTCGAAGTTTCGAACATGAACCAAAAAGTTCAACCATTTGTGCCAAGTACCAACCCTGGTTGGCAAACACAACACATGATATAGTAGTGTAGTGACATTAATATTAGGTTTTTATATTAGATGTAGCTTATAATTACAAAACCACACACACTCTTTATGAACTCTTTTACCTCTTTTTACTATATGACTTGGTTTTTTTTTCCCTATAAACAATGCAAAACTGGTAGTAGCTTTATTTAGACTCAATTACTTGCTAAGTCACAAGTTACAACATAAATTCCCTTCAAATTAAATACCGCAGCAAGCAATCACCGAGACTGGACAACTAACTAAGCATATGTTTGGTTATAATTGATTCTAGATGTGTATAATTGATTCTAACTAGAAGCTACAGATTGGAGCTTCTCGTTCTAAAATTGGTTTTTACACTCACATTTATTGTTCAACTCATTTATCCATGAATGTATACAAACATAAATCACTATTTTACCTCGACTCATTTTTAGCCATTTTTAGCCAGAATCAATTTTACACTTAAAATCAATTTTACTCAAATTTACTCCCCGCATGACCAAACACACACTAACATAACATATGTTATAAAGCATGCAAAAATAATAATATTCTCCTAAGTGGATCTTGCTAACCGGTGCCCCAGGGCATTGGTTGAGGAATCCATAAATTTTATGGTTAATAGCGCTTTACCCGGATAATATAGGTCATTTCTGGTTTTCCATCATGTAAATTTATTTATTTATTTTTTTCGTCCTTGTAATTTGAAAGATTTCTGGTTTTGGACCTTCATAAATTTTGACTTTACAAAATCCATATGGCAGGGGTAATAGTAAACCAAAATTTGCTCAAATTAACATGGGGAAAACCGGAATTTGCTCAAATTACGGGGGTAAACCGAAATTTGCTCAAATTACAGGTGGCGAAATTTGTCCAAAACCAAAAAATCTTGACGAAAACTAAAAATATTTACAAGTACAAAACCGGAAAAGGCCTATCTATATTACTTAATCCCTAAATAGATAGAAAATTACTTAAAGAATAATAAAAGTACTCCGTTGATAGGATTAAGAAACATAAAAAGCAATGAATTGAAGAAATACAGACCCTGGCTTGACGAAGAAAATCGTGAGAGTCAGGATCAAAAGGGCGTTGAAGAAGAGCACTGTCGAATTCATCAAAATGAGTATTATTACTACTACTAGATACCATGATTTTAGAATTGTGATGATTATGATGACGATGGTGCAACTGGCAAGGTGGTGGTAACTTGCGAGGGCATTTAGGGAAATTGAAAGGATTGACGATGGAAGAAGAAAAAGGGTCGTGTTGTTGTGATTGTGAAGATGAGAGAAAGGAGATGGCACCGAAGGAACCTAGGGTTGCAGAGAAGATAGCCATTTCAACGGAACCAATTCGCGTTGTTGTTGATGGCGGCGAAGAAGAGGAGGGATAGAATAGAGGATTTAGGGTTTTGATTGGATTTTCAAAATGAAAAATGATATTTTTACAACTATTTTATAGTAACAACTTTTGTGATAACTTTTTCTCATGTTCACATTATATTTTTACTTTATCTTTATTACTTTGATTTTGTGTGTGTTTGGGAAGGCGTTTGGAAGCTGAAAACTGCTTTCCAATGCACTATTCCCACTTCCCAATGTTTCAAAAACGTGAAAAAATAGAAGCTTTAGTATGAAGCGTTACTCAAAACCTGGTTTAGACTAGATTCACCGTAGAAACAAACCGAGTGTTTGTGTTAATATATACTTTTCTTTGAAAAAACATTGTTTATTTGATTGTCAGACAAATAAATGTTCAAATAACAATAATCTTTCAAAATAGGTAATAATTTGAATTATTATAAAATATTATATTTATACACTGTAATTTTCAATTTATACAAAACAAAATATATAAGCATTAAATGAGATGTGTAAAGTGAATATATCATGTGTAGTGTTGATTTGAAGGAATACAAATGTTTATAATGTAAATATAGATAGAGATGTAATTAATCATTAAAAAGTTAATAATATATCTCTATTCAATATCGTAAAAAAAATATTTATCTTTATATAATACAAGTGTCTTCCTAAATATCAATAGTACACGTGATATCTTTCTATTCTCCGTCTCATTTAATGTTTTTCTATCAACCAATTAAAATAGATCTTGACTCGTTTATTTTTTATTAGCCAATCAAAATAGATCATGAGTCGTTGATTTTCATTAGCCAATCAAAATTGATCATGTCCTAATTTTTTTCTCGTATATAGACAATTTGTTTTTTTATTATTTTCATATACACGTTCCTCCCATAAAAAATCATTGTTTTCAACCTCATTTCTCTTTTCTTTTATTTCTTATTTTTATTGTTTTATTGTGATTTCTTATGTTGTTTTCTTATTCATATTCTCTTTTCGTTTTTCTTTTGGTGTTTATATGTTATTTGTTTTTTTACCGGATCTTTATTATAGACATGGAAGGCAATCAAGAGAAAATAAGAGATGCATCACATATCAATTAAAATATATATGAAGGATTTTTCATCCCCCTTTTATTTTATTTTAATCCCTATATACTCACAACTTTTTCTATCTATTTATTCTTCTTTGTTTAGCTTTTCTTATGTTTCCTATGTTTTTTTTTAGGAAGCTTACAATAAGTTTGATCATCATACTAGACTAAGAGCAGCTTTACAACTAAGATTGACATCACATTATCACCAAAAATCTTAAGACATTGGATCTATGATCATTTTTTTATATAGGCCAAGAGATAGGTGAGACATCAAGGTGTGTCTGAAGGACAGATATGTCCATCATATGCCCCCTACTCATAATATATCATTAAAAAAAGGGAAAAATATATGTACACACACAAGAGGGGGCCAAACGAAATCCCTCAAAAACATAAAACAAAAAAAACAAAAAAAAAGGAAGAAAAGATGGCCCGATAAGAGAAGGTGATGCTCAACCGCCCTAAGTTCACCCTTTGAATGAGTGTTGTAGGAATTGAGTTTACTTAGATTTTTCTTCTGCTTCTTCGTCAGATAAAGTGTGAAAGTAACTTCGGTATCTGCAGCTTGTGCTAACCAATTCTTCATAAAAAATCATTTCCTTTTGTAAAGTAGGATCCACCAGAGCATTAGGAGCAGCCATAATCTTACTAACATCTGGAACACTTTTTGTGGCAAGAGTAAGAATTGACTGTTGATCCTGTCGACTCAGATCATCCCTCACGACTTCATCCGAGACATTCGTGAGTTGCATATGGAAAAAGTTACCTGACAGCCCGGTGGGACGGTTTTCAACAGTTTCTGCGTGTGTGACTGGATTGTCGCAACAACCAATGTTTTTGCTAGTTAAGCTTGTTGTGTAGTGATTTCCAATTCATTTGTAACATGTGTCGGCAATGTCTAATCTGTATGTGCATCAAATGACCTAGATGAGCCAATACCCTGAGGATTATCCTTAGGTTGTCGCTGTTGAGTTTGTTGCTTCTGAGATATTACCTTTTTCTTTACTTTGTTTACCACTAGACCAGACCGGTCCTTGCTCTATGGTCATCTCACTTATATGTTTCTCAACATTTACGCTTGCATTCAATGTGAAACTTTAAGCCACAATTGACACATTAACATATCTCACATAAGTGTGAAACTCTTGTGTCTGTGGTATAAGTGCGAAACTCTTGCGTCTATGGTCTGGTGACATAGCCGTATAAGGTAAGGCTGAGGCACAACATGGTCAAAAAACTGAGTTGATAGTGGTTTCATGGATGAAGGTTTATGTTCCTCTCTTTCATGAACAGAGAGAAAAAAAAATTAGAAAAAGAAATAACATGGAAAATAAATTTGAAGATGATAGAAATGAAGTAGTTTATGTTTTGTCGGTGGAAGTATTAAGAATAGAGTGAGTTATTGGTAATTTTATTGATTAGTTGAAGGAGTTGGAGATTTATGAGTAATTATTTCACCAAAAAAATATATTGAATTAAAAAACGCCACATCATTTTAAAATGTCTAATAGCATGAACTTTGTCAACTCAACATAAAATGTCTGCATTTTTCCATCATTGTCAGATCCCAGTAAATACCAAAATTGAAGGTATTTGATATAGTAGAAGTTGGAAAGAAAAATTATATGAAAGGGAACGAAATCCAAAAACGAAAAAAATTTATCATAATGTTCAGTTTCGACGGAGGCTACAATAGATTAGATCATCACATTTGACTAAGAGAAACCCCATAAGTGGTATTGACGCCATATTTTCATTTAAAACCTTAAGACATTAGGTATATTCGTCATCTCACGTATATGTTATCAATATATACTCTTGCATCCAATGTAGAATTTTAACTCACCCATTTCACATTAACATTTCTCCCTTAAGTGTGAGACTCGTAATCCGTGAGATGGAAAAATAAGGTCAAAGGAACATGGAAAAAAATATGGGTTGGCAGCAGTTTTATAGAGAGATTTTTTGTTCATTTCTTTCATGAGAAGAGTGAAAGTAAAGTATAAAAAAAATTAAAAAGGAATTTGAACTTGAGAGAAATGATAAGTGAAAAAAGTAAGGCGTGTGTGTTTTATCTGTGAGAGTATAAGGAATAGAGTTAGATAATGGTAATTTTATGATTTACTGAAGCAGTTGAAGATTATTAAAAAACACCGCATAAATTTAAAATGTATAATTAGTATGTATTTTATCAACTCAGCAAAACACGTCTATATTTTTCTATTGTCAGATCTCATCAAAGACCAAAAGTGAAGGAATTTGAAATAATATAGGTTGAAAAATTATTTTTTTAATGAAATCTAATGGCATTTAAAAAATATAACTTAAGGTAAAAAAAAATTAAACAAATTACATCCAAAAACTAACAAAAACAGATTATTAAAATGTTCAGACTTCCAAAGGAGCTTAAAATGAGTTCTATATTTGAATTAGGTTAAGAGTCACCACACAAGTGAGATTGAACTCAAATCTTCATCTAAAGTCTTTAGACATTAGACATGGGTCATCACACTTATATGTTGTTCAACATCTACTCTTCCATACAATATGAAATTTTAAGTCACATTTGACTCATTAACACCTCTTCATCAAGTGTTAGACTCTCTGTGTCTGTGACCCACCAGCAAGAACCACTCTCACTCCCCTGTAATGTTGAACCGGGATATCATACCATTGTTTGTCCTTTCGAGGAGCCAACGCTGGTGTGGATCGATACGTTTGAGAAAGAGCAACCACACAGGTGAGAATGCTACAATATCTTCATCCAAAATTTTAAGACTTAAGTATCAATTTGTTTTTCTTTCACTTATTCATATTCAACCTTCACTCTTTTATTGAATGTTGACATTTATATACCATAATAATATATCCTTCAGATATGACGAAATTCTAGCATGTACCTAGCACGAGTGTCCATACTAGCTTTTTTTTTTTAGGATTAGTGTCCATACTAGTTAAAAACACAATTTCTCATACAAAAGTTATTTCTTTACACCGTCTAAACAATACCTTTAGGGTGTGTTTGGATGGGGGGTTTAAGAGAAGAAGAGAAGGGAGGGTTTACTTTTCTTTTTTATTTTTAAATTTCGGATATTATAAATTGATTTTTAGAAAATTGAACTAACAACATAATAAATGATCATATAATACATCCAAAACACTTAATTTGTTTTTTAAAAAAAACATTTTGCATTGTTTGTAATTTAAAAAATAAAAGTGAACTCTCCCCTCCCCTCCCCTCCTCTCCTAAACACTTAATCTAAACACACCTTTAAACTCATCAGAAATTATTTCTCAAGGCAACATCACTAACACCCCGTAAAGAAGAAAATGGAAATGCGGATTTTGTGGTGAAATTGGGAGTCTTTTAAAACATTGATATGTTAATTCATGCCTCTCCTCCGAATGATCTTCTCAATATTCTAAGACGCTGCTAAAACTTTTTTTTCTTAGAGGGTAGTTTGTTTTTTTTTCCCTTTTGATTAGCTTTGTACAAAAAAAAACTCATCAGAATTTGACAAAATTTAATAATGGAATTGTTCAGAGAGTTGGAGGGATCGTGTACAAAAGACACGTCTAGTAGTGGCACAAAATTTGTGAATCCCGCCACGTCTAGAACTGCATGCACAACCACGCACGCGTAAAGCTGCATGTCTATGATGCTGTCAATGCATGAGTAAATTCCTCCTAAAATCAACTTCCACAGTCAAAGACAAAGTCATGCATGCATATATTATATCTAGCCTCTAACTAATCCAAATTAAGAGAATAGAACTATAGATGAGAAGCAACAATCTATCCAGCAAAAATGTCAAGCAACAATGGCCAACCTCATGTGCCCGGCGAGCCTACTAAAACCACCACCTCTGTCCTTGAGACTGCCACATCTACTATCCAAAGTTTTGGTCCCCTCAACAAAATCCACCAACACCTTTGCGCGTAAGTCTTAGATTGATTAATTTTGTTCCACTTAATTACAAAAGTTTATGAAAAATATATTGAATGTTTTGCTTGTAGGTTTCACTTTTACTCACATGACATGACAAGGCAAGTGGAGGCACATCACTATTGTGGACACCAAAACGAGGAGATGAGGCAGTGTCTTATCTACGACAGCCCCGACAAGAATGCCAAGCTTATAGGTCTTGAGTACATAATCTCTGAGAACTTGTTCCTGACTCTACCGGACGAGGAGAAGCGACTATGGCATTCTCATCTCTTCGAGGTAAAGAGTGGATTTCTCTTCATGCCAAATGTCCCTAAACCCATTGAGCACAAAGACATGGAGAAAGTTTGCAAGACTTATGGTAAAGTCTACCATTTCTGGCAAGTTGATAGGTGTGATAAACTTCCACTTGGGATACCTCAACTTATGATGGCTCTTACCAGAGATGGTCAACTCTATGATCACCTTGTACAAGGTTGTGCGGAACGTATGGGGATAGACTTTGAGAAGGAGAGAAAGAACAGGGAGTATATGACAGGGCCAAAACATGGAATCCATCCATTGGCTAATGGTGGAGGAAAGGGTCTTGAGACAAGACTTAGGGAGGTCGAGCTTAAACATGATTCACCTCCTCCTTCTACCACCAGGGTCTTTGTTTGAACATAGAACATAAACATTGTGTAATAGACTTGCTACAATAAAGATACTAGTGTACTAATAACCTTTCCTGTCAGATTAATAACAATAAAAAAAGAGTGCTGGCATTTTTGAATTACTGAAATGAATTAAAGTAAATTGTCAATAAACAGAGTTATTACTGAATCTAATATTATGTCTTTCTGAAACCTTTAAATATATGTGAAAGCTGTACAAAATCTTGTGATTATTACTGAGGGGGAAATGCAATCAATCAGATTCAAGGAACACGCTCCAGTACTCGTTGTATTGCCTTTTTGATACCTTCCTGGTCAAGGGATGTTTTCAAATGTATCTCCTGAACCTGGATGGATCACATACAGGTTATTATAACTTCCTCAGCAAATTAGAAAGATATTCATAAATAAAAACGATAATGCTTTCACATTTTTTTATATCTCTTTATAAAGACAACTAGGGACCCCAACATCATCATGAAGTGGATGTCATACATTTATAAATCTCACATTATCTTGTGTATTTATTTTAATAATGTGAAAATATGATCATGAAGTGACATTATTTATTCGTTTATTTGAAAGAAATTTACCTGTCTTCCAGCTCGAGCAAGGAGAGTAAACTTTTGGTCCATGGGAGGTGCCTAGGATGTCGAAAGATTCAGAAATTAGAAAAACCATTTTTATTTTTTTAAATGAAAATAATAACAAGTCTGAAAACTCACATTAGAAAGCCAAAGCTGCAAGTCTTGTGAGACCACTCGTTTTTCAAACCCCTGACGGCTGATTCTTGCCTCGTATATGCTGTCACACAAAAGTCATCACTTGTCATATATACTTTATATTATTATGGATTTCAACAAGATAAATTAGTTAGTTCAACATCTTATGTAACTCATTACATATTGTACACAAGAATAACAAAATTTATGTGGCATCAATATTTAATTCTTTCAATAAATGTACAAGATTTGTTCAGCTCGTACTTTGTAATAAGGAAAACAATGAAGGTGGATGGAACTATATTATGGTGGAAAATATTCTACTAATTACTTTAAACTACATACTTCAATAGTTTTGTGAGTAAAAGGATCAGAGCAGGTCTTAGGTTCAGTGACCACAGAGCAGCAATTATCAACAAAACTACATATTGTTAGGTGATTCAGACAATTCGGATGTAGACTGGTATTTACTAGAGTAGCCAATGAGTGTAATGATGAGTTAGCAAAGAAAGCTCTCATTTACAATTATAGCATAGAGTATCAATTATTATTAATTGTTTTGTATTAGATTTCAACCATCTCCTTAGCTTGTAGGGTAAGGAGAAATCTTCCAACTGTAACAGGAGTTATGTAATAGAGCAAACAGTTTCCAGAAAAACGGTAATCAAATGACATCATATATCATAAATCATCTCTAAATACACCCCTTTTAATCCTAGTTCTATCTCTTAAGAGTTTGTCTATAATTTTACTTGATCACCTTTTAACTCTAACTTACTGATCTGTTCTCTTTACTTTACTGGACTTGATCTTTTCAACAATCAATAAACCTAACAACAAGATTCCACCATCTTTTCATAATTTAGTCCTCTCCTGATTTTCCTTTGATACATATACCTAAATCCTAATTACATATTACCTTGTATGCCTACTAATCCCCATCATAACATGCCTATCTACCTTTTCTTGAACCTATTTGTCAACTCTTTCCCGCGCAGCAATAAAGGATGTCTTGTGTAATGGGATAAGGCATGGTTTCTTTTTTATTAGGAAATTTCAGTTTCTGATATAGATCAAGCAGCTGTTTACATTTTTGAGCCACTTTGGCATTTGCTTTCATTTTTCTGTAATGGAGGATTTCTCATCCTTAGGCATTATTACTATCTACCTTTCTTTGTAATAATATATTATCATTTTATCAAAAGAAATATTGAAACCATATGGGGCAAGGGATGGATGTATCTCTGATTTTGGGTATTCCAAGTAGTTAAATACTTCAAACAGTGATAGGAACATACCCATCTTCCTGCAATAGCTCTTTAAGAATTGTATCCAGCCCCGGTAGGGGATCGATGGGACTGCTAGTGGTACTGCTGAAAGAATCGGGAACAGCTGAACCATCCTGCAAAATGAAATTCGGAGTTACAAAAATGTTCATACACAGATACACGTACACGCTCATACACACATTTAGGTACTCACATCCCCACATATTCACACAGACGTGTGCTCAAATACCCATATTTATGCATATATAAATTCTAAATATGAATGTAGCCCTAATTATAAGCATATTTTGGTATAAAAAAGTGTCTCTAAATACAAGCCCTCTTTCAAATTAGTAGGTGTGTTTATTATTTATTTTTCAAAACATAACACTAATTAATACTACTAATTTGTCTTCGAATATGACAACCAGATATTAAATACATTTATACACCAAGGATAACATAGAAATTATCATACACAAAATGTCCATGTTAATTACACAATCAATTATACTTAGTATATGTGAAATATATGAGTACTTATAAAAAGGGACGGAAGTTTATACAAACCTGAGGTATTACTTTGTCCAGAGTTTCTAGCAGTGGATCTTCTTCTAGCTGTTTCATTGACAGTGTAAGCCTCATCTTTACACTGCAAGATTAAATGGCAAAAAAAGTCAACATGCATGTTGGATATAAAATCCATTCACATGTTTTGTGAGAGTTTATGGCATGGTATTAGAGTCACTGTAAACGCAGAGTGTAGAGTTTGATCTTTGTCGCCTCATTATTGTAAAGAGAAGATAAATTTAAAAAAAAAATTAGATTTTGTATGCACTCAACACAGCTTAGAAACCGAAAGCCGGTTCGAGACAGAAAATAAAATAGCTTTACTATATTTAAAGCCAAAAACATAGTTAATTACTATAAAGGAAATTGGGCAACCAACAAGCAATGATACTAAAACATATATTTGGTCTTCCCGCAAACATTTATAATAGAAATCTACTGCTTATAAAAAACAAATAATAATAGACTATTACTTTAGAAGGCATAAATATTGGAAAACTTACGTATCAATACCGATAACTTTGACCCTCACTTCTTCACCTTCTCTTAAGAAGTCTCTTACATCTTGAACTAGATCCCACGACACTTCTGAGACATGTACTAGTCCGGTAAGGTGATAAAGACCTGCAGCATTCTGTGATGTCACTTGTGACTTTTCCATGATAAAGTGAAAAAGGATGCCATAAACATACAAAATTCTCATAGTAGTTACCGTCAGGGAAGCGCAGATGAACAAAAGCACCATAGTCCTCAACAGAACCGACTCTTGCTTCAAAAAGGTCCCCTATGTTGATATGTTTTGCATATTTAAACCATGAAGCTTCCTTTTCAGATAAGACCAATTTCCGTTTCTCCTCGTCTACTATAATTACCTAAAGTCAAAAGAAAGTGTCGTCATTTATAAATTTAAGGCAACCATTTCAGCATAAGCAACGGATTATGGTACCAAAATGATGCAGGAAGCACTAAATACTTCCTTTAAAGAGTTTGCTAGATTTCAAGGTTCGGATAGTGCTTGAAATGGCTCAAATCATATGGCTCTTGCACCGCAAGAATATACATTAGTTTTCAAGATTCAGAGAACAATGATTATTTTATGCCAAAGCTTCAGCTGGACTAATAGATAGAGAAGCCGCAAATAGGGTTGGATTCACAAGAAAAAAAAGGTATATGGTAGTAAAATAATGCAAATACCTTCACTGATAAGATGGAACCAATCAACTCTCTTGCGAGTTCTCGGATATTTTTATCTGGTTCTGAACAGAAAAGGATCAAATTTGCAATAAGTGACTAAATGGCATCAATATAGTATCATAGGTTGTGAAAACCAAAGCATTAAGGAAGAACATATGGATAGATACCTTGTATTTTATGCATAGGGCTCAGCTCTGGGAATGGGAGAAAGCCCATGATAGAGTAAAACCGAACCAGCAGGCCTCCAGCATTAAAACCCTCAACCCTACCATTGTAAATGAGTCCACTGTCTCTATATGCGTTTGCAGCCTTCCAATCTGACGATCTCTACTTCGTTGCATAAATTAAGTTTTAGAACACGACACATTTTAGGAGTTTAAACTTAAATTTAGATCAAGAGAGATGCACTCTCGTGCAAGACCAAAGAGAATCACAAGCAATGTCAGCAAGGATTTACAATAAACTACCAATGTGGGAGTTCAGAACATGAACCAAAAAGTTAAACCATTTGTGCTATGAAGCACAAACACTCCTCAGATTAGGCGTATCCCAGTGTCGTGTCCGACACCGACACATATAATTTCACTAAATTATGTTATTTTCTCAAATTATCAGCGGTGTCGGCGTGTCAGTGTTTGTATCCATGCTTCATAGGTGCCAACCCCGTTGGCAAACACAACGCATAATATAGTAGTGTAGTGACATTAATATTAATATTAGGTTTTTATATTAGATGTAGCTTATAGTTAAGGAATCCATAAATTTTAAATATAAGTTGTTACTTTTTTTTCGTGAGCTTAGCTAAAATTGGTAGGGACATTGCATAATTTATGCAGGAGCCGGGGTTCGAACCCACTTCTCCACATTTAATTGTGTGAGCTCTAGCAAACTAGGCTACTAGACAAAAAAAAAAACTACACTACATTTTTTGTTGCTTAATCCCTAAATTGAAAGAATCATACTTAAAAAAATAATAATAATATTCTCCTAAATTGAAAGAAACATAAAAAGCAATGAATTGAAGAAATACAGACCCTGGCTTGACGAAGAGCATCATGAGAGTCAGGAGCAGAAGGGCGTTGAAGAAGACCACTGTCTGCTTCATCAATATGAATATTGTTGCTGCTACTACTACTTGATACCATGATTTTAGAATTGTGATGACGATAGTGCCACTGGCAAGGTGGTTGTAACTTGCGAGGGCATTTAGGGAAATTGAAAGGATTGACGATGGAAGAAGAAGGATCGTGTTGTTGTGACTGTGAAGATGAGAGGAAGGAGATGGCACCGAAGGAACCTAGCGTTGCAGAGAAGATGGCCATTTCGAGTTCAACAACGGAAGCAATTCGCGTTGTTGTTGATGGTGGTGAAGAAGAGGAAGAGATAGAATAGAGGATTTAGGGTTTGGATTGGATTTTGGATATTATTATTTTGAAGCGATAGATAGAATAGAGGAATTTATATTACATGTGTCATTTCTTCCACCACCGATTTCTTTTCCTATGTTGGAATGTCGTACATAGTTTTAAAAACCGGATCGATCATCGACTCGGTAAGGTTAATGGGTCACTGAGTCATTGGTTGAACTACTGGGTCACTGAGTCATTGGTTGAACCACTGGATCACTGGTTGAACCGCATAGAAGAATCAGATTGAATCAGATAACTACTCGGATGCATCACCCGGTCTCCATAAAGTTTTTATCTTTGTATTAAATAAGTTTACTCAATCTATACAAAAACACCAAATAAATTAAAATGATTTCTTAAATTTGTTTGTTCCTCAAATTTAAGTTCATCGACTATGACATAATTATTCAATCAAACACCTAAATTAATTCAATTATCTCTATTATAAACATTTCTCCTATTTTATTTTGATAGTACACGCGGGCAAACTTATATTGAAATGTACATTTAATGTTTTGTTTTATATACACACCAAAATTACATGATTTCTAAGAAACTAGTTTGGACAACCGTGTCAAGCACGGACTAGATTGTCGATTATTTATTTTTATTATATAAACATTAATTAAATAGAAAATTCATTGCTTTTATACATAATATATTAATAGCATGTGTTGTTGTTGTGTTATTAATTAAACATTGTATATTAATACTAACGCATGTAACACTGAAATAATAATCTTTAACGCGGGGAGATCTCACGCGGATAAATAAAATCAAGCCGATATTTTTAATATGGATATCGATAATAGATGGATTTATCCAAAAACAATGAAAATTGATCATGGAGATATGAGTTTTTTTTTTGCTTTCTTCCTATAATTGGGGGGTTGGGGTCTCGAACTGATCAACCATGCATGTACAATGAATTATCTCTGCCAATTAGGTAAAGTTCACAGAAACTTAATAAACTTTTCCGTTAAAAAAAATGAAAGCAACATTCTATATTTTTTGTCAATTGGTCTCCATACCAGGTACCCTTATATATATATATATATACCCTCCTGACACTATTATAAACAAAAATTAATATTTTAGATTCATTCATTAAATGATGCGTGTGGTTTATAATAAAGATCATATACATTATTAATTGAATGAATCTAAAATGCAAAGTTTTGCTTATATTAGTGACCGGAGGATGTAGTTTCTTTCAAACTCCTTGATCTTTTTCACGCATATATTGGATTCACTTAACATCTAACATGAATTTGTAATTATTCGATCGTGTAAAAAATAAGTATAACAAATAATAATAAAGACACCAACTATTTGAGATCAACAAAATATCGTCAAAAAGGGGTTAAAATAATACTCCATAAAACATAATATTAAAGTTCGACATATAAAAAATCTATATCATCTAGAAAGACCAGTTAAACGTTCTGAAATACACCACGGTACCCAACATTAGTGGTCTCAGTAAACACACGGCCTTCTTCATCCAGTATAAGTGTTTTCAATCCCTTTTTGAAAGTGACTTAAGTGAAAATCGGTTTAGAAAGATAGTTTCCAACATTAGATGACGACTGACCTTAACTTTTATTTGTCGTGATTGCGAAACATAAAGTCGACGGGAACTGTCTCCCCGTTCCACATAAGGAGACTTACTTGATGGACCACCTCTTTCAAATGATCCCTCACCTGTCGAAACACATAGTTAGTGGAAACTGTCTTCACCAGAGACTCATTAAGTGATTGACCATCATTACTCGCACTGTATAATGAAATATATATATATATATATATATATATTAACACGTTAAAAATATTTGTTTGGTATATAACAGAAATATGAAAATAAATTTAAACAATATCGTACTTGAAATGCTTATATTGATTCATAGACTCGTTTTGCGTGTCGTGTATATAAATTTGTGCAAATTTCGGCCTAGAATCCGACTTCAGCATCATACTACCCATGTGATGATAGTTTTGACCTCCAAGAACAAAATATGCAGGTCCATCTCCGTCATTTGTTGTGCGATCAATCTTACCTCGCATTTATATGAATGAAAACATATTATTGTAATCTATGATATTATCCAAATAGTGCTTACTCTTTGGATGATCGCCGCGTAACAAATTAAATAAAAGTTTATGAGGTTTCTGAAGGTGGGAAAGGTGTACCTTTCCCTTCATACAACATAACGAAAATTCAACACTACCTTCACTTCCGCTTCATTCAACACATTCACCCAATAACATCTCTGCACCACACCAACGACAACACATAACAGGGTCTTCAACATTACAATTGTAAAAATTCAATGTCACTGATCGCTTTTGTTTTTTTTAAACAAAAATAAAATCATATGAAAATAATAACTATGTCTAAAATAATAGCAATTGAAAATCATACATTCGCACTAAACCATTTCGTACAGGAGTGGTTTTGTGTTGTTGGTAGTTGTAATAAAAAACGCATATGATAAGAAAATAGTCTGTAAGCAGGGAAAATCTCTAGTATTTAGAGTTCAAATTTTCAACCAAGCATCACAACATATAACCTTACTTAGTCCCTACGTTGATACGCTAATTTTACTATGATAAACCACGAGTGGTTGGAAAAATATCTAGTAATTCATTATAAGATATATTGTTGATATCAAGAACCATCGATCTTAATGAATCCCCTTGATTGGACATGCGAGTAAAATGTCTGTTATGTGTAGCACTGCCACTGCTTCCAACAATGACCTCATAATTCATATTTGTATATGTCTTTTTTATGCACAAACAAATTGTATATTTATAAGAATCGATACAAAATATTTTTCAATATATTTCATATAGTTATGCGGATGGTAAACATGTTATATATATTTTTCCTTGAATATGTATACATTTTATAATTGTCAATAAGTATTTATATGTAATACGTAAACGTACTTATTAAAAACAAATAATAAAAATGAGCCAATGAAAAAAAAATACATCAAACATATATAGTGTTCCGTAGCAGAGGTATTGCACGACGTTATAGGATGAGTTTTGGTTTTATATGTTTTACGACGTAAAGACAATGGGTTGTCAACATTGATGTATCTATCACGTTTAGGTGTACATGTTAAGTTACTTTTAGGATCCTTTGATGTATGTCTCTCAAAACGTGCTTCCACCGTGGTCAAATCTGAACATAAAGAATATAAAATGTAAATTATTAATAATATCTAACAATGTAAATTAGAACCACC
>Ga0315913_1003464_pt1 | contig 18970 bp, 10 predicted proteins | sample MpolsnodulesMG_FD_207736 | JGI IMG/M metagenome (GOLD analysis project Ga0315913, IMG submission 207736) | Medicago polymorpha root nodule microbial communities from Los Angeles, California, United States - small nodules | ecosystem: Host-associated > Plants > Roots > Nodule | place: USA... | reverse complement strand
CTTTTTTCATTGGTCTTGAGCTACTCACATTTTTCAAATGGTGAAAATTGCTGCAAAACCCTATGGTGCCATTTGCACCTTACTTTCAACTACTTCATTAAAAACAACTATAAATTTAAGTGAACAAAGTTTGCAACAAATTATTTTTGATGCCTACATTTTGATAGTAAGATAGCAATCATTGTTTTTTCAAACTTTGTAACATAAGGGTCTAGATGTTGAGTTTTGAAAACTTTCTCATTTTAAAGGTTTGTTGATTTTAAACTTTGTTTCGTTTCCGTATTCTTAAACTATTTTGCACTTTTTTTTTTGTTATTGTTGTTACACACTTCTTTTTTCCGCATCTATTTTGGAAAACTTTATACTTACTTTGTTCATCTTATACTACCACTTTAGAATAATTCAAATGGGGTTGTGTGCAAGACTGTTATAAGTGATTAGTTGAAATTGAGGACATTCCATGTGGAATTTGACATCGGCATTGTACGTATATTTCAAGCATTCAAATTTATATCTTCATAAAATAGAACATTATTCGTTATTTATATGAATACTAGACTTTTGATACATTCTGTTTTGATATTTTGATACGATAGAGTTTTGAAAGTAGTACATACCTTATTCTTTTTTTGTTTTTTCCTTGCATGTCTGATTCTTTTGAAGAAAAAAAACATATTGTATTCTTTAGCAAGCAAATCTATCTGGTTTTCATGTAACTATATTGTTAAGCATTTATAAACTTTGCTCTCAAAGTATGAAACCAAATTTTGTAGTAAACTTATTTTGATTTTATTTTTCACAGCATGCATCTATTTTTCTGTTCAGCATATGACCATTGATTTTGTTTTAGTCCTCTGTGATCCAAGCCAAAATGAGTTTGTGGTTAATGTGAAGAGGAAAAATGGGAGAGTTTATTTTACGGATGGTTGGGTTTGATTGAACAATTTCTACAAAATATTGATTGGTTCGTTGATCATTATCATACATACAAATTGAAATCTTCTTAAGGAAGGGATTTGTACGAGAATGAATTTTTATGTCCTAAGCACATTCTTCCAAAAACATTTGAATTATTGGACTTTTGCTTAGAGATTTAGAGGAGATGTTGGTTTCAAGTATTACTTAATGTTTTGGCTTTGGCCTTTGTTTTATCTTTATTTTTTTTATTTTTTTATTTTTGTACTCCAATTACTTTAATTCACTCCGACTTCTAATGAATGGTTTATTTTTGCTCTGTTTATAGTTTGTTTTATAGTCCAACATGATTCAATTTATATTCGTTTCTTATTGTATCATACACCGCGCAAATAAAAGAGTATTGTAATAGGAATTTAGTGACAATTTTTAAGATTATATACAGTAAGAGCAACTATTCATAGCAATGATTTCTAATTATATTGCACCATGTTAGTAACAATTTAGTAAAGTATATTGCACCCTAACTTGATAATATTTAAATTTATTTTTCATTGATATCATATTTACTAAGATGCTACTATGCTTTGCAATCGTTTTTAAGCAAAAACTAAATGTGCATTTTAGTGTTCTGACAAATTTTGGTTGTTAAACAATGCTAAATATGCATACCTATACAAATATTTATACCTTGCAAGGATTTCCTATATATATTATAATAAGAAATTGACATGCGTTTCAAACAATGACTACTGAAATTATTAAAAAGTGTGATCTACAGTGTTTCCTTGAAGTGATGATTATAACTACTTCAATTATTAAGTTGAGTGCTCAAGGTATCAAAATCATAAACATATGAACCTTGCATGTTTCTATTTTTACTAAGCAACTAGATTGCTTCATTTATTACGTTAGTCGATCCATGTAGCCTATATGGTCCTACAATACTATGTCTTGCACATTTTTTCGTGTGTTAAATACCATAACCTAGGATGACGTCATTGATTAAGTTACATGATTAAAGCACCTACATATGTCTACGTTATTGAGTAAGACAAATATTCCCTTGAAGAAGTGAGTAGACCTACTTCAATTAATAAGGTAAGTATATTTGCACGTTATCTGTTAACGAGCATAACCAATATTGACTCATTTATTAAGTTTGTTGTGTGAATTGAGCAACTAACTTAATAGAATGTATGTGATCCCATTGATAAGTATGAATTGGTATGTGTGCTTAATGTGTCTATCATTCTAATTTTCCATGTTTTTTTAGGTCAACAATTATCACGCTTCATTTATTAATGTAGTTTCTCAATGTCATCTATATGTACCTATTTTCTTATAGTTTACACGTTTTTATCTTCAATAGCATAACCTATAATGCTTCATTTATTAGTTTCTTGCTCAAAGTGACCTACATGCGGCTATTATCCTGTTATCTCGCTAGACTCGTTAAGTTGGTTGTTGAATTGACCTATAAATATTTATGATCTTATATAATTCAAAATGTCATATATGAAAGAGCCTAATTGGTTTGCATAATGAGAAAGTTCAAACATAGTTAAGAGCATATACATTTACTTAAGCTCCCAATATCAAATCACATTAAAAGTATGAATCTATATTTTGTGTGCTCTGCTAGAATAAGATTGATTAATTACTTAGTTGAGATATTGAAAATTTGTGACTATTTAGTTTTAACTCCACTAGTCATTGTATTTATTATATTGATTAATCTTCCTTATTAATTAGGGATTAACTAGGAGACTCCTACCTATATAAATGTCCAATCTCACCACATAATATGATATAATAAACATATTTTCAGTTTTAATATGGTATGAGAGCAGTTTCTCAGTGTAGTTTCTCTTGCTCACAACTCAGTCCTGCACTCAAAAACCAATCACATGGAATTGGATATTTTCTTTGTCAGAGAAAAGATTATAAAGAAGGAACTGAATGTCTCGCATGTGCCTGCTCAAGACCAGTGGAAAGATGTCTTGACTAAGCCTCTGTCAACTGCTAGATTCCTTTATCTTAGAGACAAGCTTAGGGTTTGTGACACCCTCAGTTTGAAGGGGGACTGTAAGAATAAGCTTGATTAATTACTTAGTGGAGATATTGAAAAATTGTGACTATTTAGTTTTAACTCCACTAGTCATTGTATTGATTAATCTTCCTTATTAATTAGGGTTAACTAGGAGACTCTTACCTATATAAATGTACAATTTCACCACATAATATGATATAATAAACATATTTTCAGTTCTAATATCTGTTAGAATAAGCTTGATTAATTACTTAGTAAAGATATTGAAAAGTTGTGACTATTTAGTTTTAACTCCACTAGTCATTGTATTGATTAATCTTCCTTATTAATTAAGGTTAACTAGGAGACTCCTACCTATATAAATGTATAATCTCACCACATAATATGATATAATAAACATTTTTTCAGTTCTAATATACTCAATGTGATAAGGTTTATAGAGCAATACAAGAAATCCTCCTACCAATAAACTGTGTATGTTTTCCAGCAACAACATTTATTGATTTGTTTTGGTCATGTTTTAATAAAAAAATATAATGTTATTGATTTATAACAAACTCGTGCAATAGCACGAGTCAAAAGTCTAATGAAAATGAAAATGGCGAAATGTTGAATTGGAATATAAACAAATGACACGATAAAGTGAAGAGAAAAAATTTCGTGTTTGGCGCCCAAGGTGTTTTGTTGCCTCCACTTCTAAATGTTCAACTTCTCACAATGGCGAAATGTTAAATTGAAATATAAACAAACAACACGATAAAGTGAAGTGAAATTTTTTTAGTGTTTGACCTTCAAGGTGTTTTGCTGCCTCCACTTTCAAATGTTCAACTTCTCATATTGACACCTTTCACAACCTTTCAATTCATTTATTAATAACAATAGATTTATATAACAACGTTAATATGTCCAATCACAAGAAATTTTCCCGTAAACAATCAATATCAATTTTTTTACAATTTATATTATAGTTACCCTAATCCTTAACAATAAATTTATATTATCATTGTTGTTGTGTGACTGTTCATTGTTGTGCAAATAAATTGATTTTTTTTTTATTTAAGACTATCAATTTCTTTTATTGATTTTTTATATTTAGTTGTTGTTTGTTTTCTTAACTTTTGGAACAATATATTCTTATGATATGTTGACCTTTTGAGTGAATATTAATTTATGAAAATAATATAATATTTGATAAATTAAATGATGAGCAAAGATGAGTTATTTTACGAAGTGTGATTGATGAATTATTTGACTATATATAATTTATGAATTATTCGAGATGTGTAATTGATGAGGTGATTAAGTGATGATGTGAACATATGTTGATATATTTGATGTGTTAAATTGAATGTATGATGAAGATGATATAACGATGTGAATATAGAATGATGTTGATATGATGATGTGTCGATTATGACGATGTGGATATATGATGATGTGCTGATGTGATTATGTTGATATATGAAGTATTTGACGATGTGTTGATATGACGATGAGCTATATAATGACGTGCATTGTCGAATCTTTATCTAGTATTCACGCATTCATGGTCAGTCCGATTTGACGGTGTGAAAAATGATGATGTAACGATGGAAGATAAATCAAAAACATACATCGGATATCCAAAAACCAGTATCATATGCATATAGAGTCAAGTTAGGGACATTGCATACATAATTGCAAGACTATATGGAAGATGTGATATTTAACGATGTGTGATTATATGGAAGATGTGTATGTGAAAATGTGATATTCATTGATGTACTTTTGTTATGGGTATGTGTGAATGTTGTGTATTAACTCGATGATCTTTAATGATGTTGATGCTTACATATTATTATAAGATGTTGGTTAAGGTTCGTTGATTTTATTCTACGATTATATAAGTGTAAATGTGAATATTATCTGTCTATGATGAATATATGCTTAAGTATAAATGATGTGTTCTTTTGTCTAAAACTACACATGTGTTTATACATTTCTTTATGTTGAATGTATTCTCACCCTACTTGTTGTGGGTTGGACACCTACGCCATTGTGGTGTAGACCTACAGGAAAAAGACACTTAGTAGCAGTGAATACTACATGATGACTTTGGAGCCTATTCATTTTGTTTATCGCTTTTTGGGAGTCTTATTGGGTCGATGCTTTGACTAGGATTTTGGGGATTTGTGTTATTTTTCTGATTTGTTTGCAGAATTCTTTTGAATTCGTTTTGATGTTATTTTTGAGATGTGATCTTTAGCATTGATGTTTTGAGAACTATTTTCCGTTGTGAGTATTTATTTAAAAATAAAGTGTTTTTGCGTTGATAAAGAAGTATGACACCCTTGAGATGTTTTTATTCTTTGTTGTATTTTTATTTTATTAGAAAATAAGTTTTGGGGTTTTAGGGTGTTAAAGAAAACATACTCACATTAAGATGTGAAAACATGAAATCATCCTTTAACTACATGATAATCCATCTTTAAATAAAAAACACAAAAGACGTTTCCATAAAATGGTGTTTGAAACAAGTAAGTTTCTTAAGATGGCAGTCGAAATCACAAACACATCTTTGAATTTTCTTCTCTTAGTAATTTTATAAATCAAACTAATAAATAAAAAAACGCATCCGATAATCAAACTAATTAACGAAAGATAAAAAATATTTAAAGACCAAGTCAACTAACAAAAGAAATTTTCACATGTTTTTCTTTACGAGATACTTCCACAAGTTCTAATTTAACTGATAAATGCCAAAATTGTTAAGTTGGATGTTATGACATGGGTTTGAACGTGAGATCCTCACTTATTATGTAGGACTACCAATAAACCGAACCAACTCGAAAATAGTCTGTGATTCAATTCGCTGATTAATTTGTTGAACTTGGTTCATGGACCAAATGAGTCAGACTTAAGTTGAAGATCAAGCTCGCTAATAAATGTCTTGAACTTAAATTATGTATAGTTCAACTCGTTTGATTCATGAGCTAACTTGATATGTATAATATTATATATTGTCAGTTACAAATGTCATTTGAAAAAACAAAAAAATATATACCACAAACTCAAATAATTGCTTATGATATATAACCTATTTATAATTTTGTATATATATATATATATATATATATATATATATATATATATATATTTGTTGTTGTAATGTTTCTCAATTCTACGTTTAATTGTCTCTTTTAATTCTTTATGATATATTATCCTTTTTATCCATTCGTATGTTTGCATGAGTGAGGCTATTAAAGAAAATACCTAGCGCGAACATACTTATTCCCACATCGGCAACACTATGAACAATAGAGAGCCAGATTGTCTGTAATAGAAACAATGTTTAAATTGTACAAGAATAGAACATTAAAACAATAGTACTATGACCTATGAAGCCCGAATATGTAGTACGGGTGCTAGTACACGTGTACGCGGATACGTGAAATTTTTAAAATTCAGGATAGAAACGGCTAAGATACGTTCACAAAATATTTATACTAAAATTTATATGCATGTAAAATACTTGAAATAAACATTGATTACTTTTAAATACTATATAATCATAACACTCACAGTTTACAAAAAATAGTACTTGTGATTAGAATAAAAAATATAAAGTTTTAGTACAAATCATATTCTATTTTAATTTATATATCAAGATATCAACAAATGCATCATTAAAAGAACTCAAAATAAAGTTTGTTTAATATTTATTTGATTGAATCCTCTCTCTCTCTCTCTCTCTCTACTTCCATCCATCAAAAACATAATTTTTAATTGGTTAGTCGAAAAACAATTGTAACGATTCATATCTTAAATTTCATACACATCTCTATTGAATTCTCACAACACAATCTCACTCTTTTACCAAACATTTTTCTCTCTCCAGGATACGTCTATGTGAAGTATCTGTGTGTATTTGTTGAGTATCTTATAAGTATCCGATAAAATATATAATTTAAATTAAAATAATTAATTCTGATACTCCGTGGGTACGTATCTGCGAGTATCTGCAGGGTATTGATATCTGATACATATCCGATACAGGGACATCTCTATTTTAGAGTATATAGGCTTCATAGACTATGACTATTTGTAGCGGTGCATATATTTCTCCTTTACTTGAGCGGTCTTGAAATTAGTGAAATTTAAAATTCTTTGAACTATTTTTGTTCTCATCGGAGTTTTTGTTCATTTACATTATTTTATTCGAGCTATCAAGCCAAATCTAGTTGTTCATGAGTTTGAATTGAGTTGAGTTCGAGATGGAATAAAAGTTCGTTACAAACTCGAGTCGAGTTTTGAGCCGATCTAATTGTTATCTGATTTTGTATTCTCAAATTGGTTAGATAATCCTTTAGAATGCCTCTGTAGTCGATAATTATAATTTATTATGTAATGGGGTTAACTCCCCCATCATCTTTGTATTATTGTAATGGGTTAGAGTACCCCTTGTACTCCATTCAATAATACACCTCTTGCTTATAAAAAAAAAGTTTGACTCAACTCGACTCATTTCCAGCCTTATGCATTCGTAACCTAACGATTTCAAGTAGCCGTAGAATAGAACGAAGATCGTAGAGCACTGAAGGCTACGCTTGCTCGAACATCCAACTCAAAACCAGCCCAACCTCTTCATGGTCACATCCTCTTTTCCTACGTGATTTTTTATGTGGTTATTATCATTTCGTCTACCTTCAAAAGAAAAGTTAACAAAAGACATATTTACACACACAACTATGAGATCTCAATTTTAAATCCAAGTAAATATATTGGTATGATGATATAATAATATCACTATTGATAGTCGAGTTAAACCATGCATTTAGAGGCGATTAAAAACATTAATTTCTAAAAGTTACTAAATAGACACATCGATTTCTCTCTTAATCAAGTCTTAACTTCCAATCAACTATTTTTGTGTGTAAAATTTGATCAGATCATAATTCATAACCGACTTTTTCTCGTGAAGAATGGGCCATTAGCAAAGGCCCAAGAAAAAGCCCAAACAAAAAATCGAACAAAGCAAGAATCTCTCCACTTTATCATCATCTATTCATCTTCTTCTTCTTCTTCTTCATTCATCACCATTTCTAACAAAAACCCTATACCGACTCAAACGCAACGCCATTTCACAACAACAACCCCAAAAACCACATTCAAACCATTCAACCATGGCAGGACCCGTTTCACAAGATTGGGAACCCGTCGTCCTCCGCAAAAAAGCTCCCACCGCCGCTGCCAGAAAGGATGACAAAGCTGTCAACGCCGCTCGCCGTGCCGGAGCCGATATCGAAACCATGAAGAAACGTTGAGCTTCTTTCCTTTTCTTTCATTTCTTTAATCCTTCATTTATAAATATCGCTAACCCTAGGATTTCATGTTATCTTTGTGCTTTCGATTGAAGCGTTTAATTTGTTAAATCACTGTTTGGATTATTTCTTGATATTTCTTATTAGGGTTTGTGTTGTTAACTTTTTTTATATTTCATTTTTTTTTATTTGTTGTATCTTTTTGTATGTTAAATGTGAAATAATGAATGTTTTTTCTTGGTGATAATCTTTGATGGTTTTTCATTTCTGTTTTTGTTGATTTTGTTTATCTATCAATATGACGTGGTTAAGGCTTTGTTTGGATAAACAACTTAATTTGTAGCTTATAAACAAACACGTACCATGATATGTGCGTATGTTTAAACAATGACAAGTCGACACCGACAATAATTTGAAATAGATGAGATAATTGAATGTAATCACATATGTCGGCGTCGGCGTGTGATGCTGCAAAAACTTGTCAGAGACATGCCTTCGATCAGAAGTGTGGCTGTTGTGCGGTGTATAAGCTATTTCTTTAACACGATACAAAATAAAGTCACATTGTTTTCATATAAGCTTTGTTTTCATAAGCTATCTTGGAGAGCTTATGAAAATAAGTTGAAAACAACTTATGAACAAGTCATCAGCTGTTTTCATAAGCTCTCCTTAATAGTCAGACTAGTGCTTATGCTATTGTATAAGCTCAAATAAGCCAATCCAATCATGCCCTAAATTTGGCGTTGGACTCTGGATTATTGAAAAAAAAGATAATTGAATGTAACCACATGTGTTGGTGTGTGTCACTGCCAGAAAATGTCGGACCCCAGACATGCCTTCACTCATAAGTGTTGGTGCTACTTATTGTATAAGCTAGTTCTATAACACTACTTAAAAGAAAGGCACATTGTTTTTGTATTAGCTATAAGCTGTTTTTGTAAGCTATCTTTGAGAGTTTATGAAAATAAATGCCTTCGATCAGAAGTGATGGAGCTACATAGTGTATAAGCTATTTCTATAACACGAGATAAATTAAATTCACATTGATTTCGTATAATCTCTAAGCTGTTTTCGTAAGCAATCTTGGATAGCTTATGAAAATAAGCAGAAAATAACTTATGAAAAAGTCATCAGCTGTTTTCATAAGTTCTCCTTCATAAAGTACTTATGCTATTATATAAGCTCAAATAAGCCAATCCAAACATGCCCTAAATTTGACATACGACTTTGGATTATTGGATTTTCAAGACTACAAATAGTTTATGAGCAGTTTTTCTGCAAGTTGGTTTTGTAATTTTATGTGTAGTTTTTTTCATTGATTGATGTTTTCTCATTTTTTTTTTCATTGATTCGCTCCATTTTCTGGTCAGAGTGCTGATTGTGTTGGGTTGTTCTATACATTACAGATAATGCTGCGACAAACAAAGCTGCCTCTAGCAGCACTTCATTGAACACTAAGAGGCTTGATGAGGATACAGAGAATTTAGCTCGTGAGTCTCCTGTTACTCTTATTTTTTTTCTTCCCATTTTATAATATTGAAATAACATTTTTGCATCTCTTTGGGGGGTTTAACTTTTATAAGGTATTGTATGTATACCTAATTTCTTGGTGTTTCCCTGTGTATATATCTTGTTGGTTGAAGCATGCGAGTTGAACTGGAGGTTAGTGTTGTCAAATAGCGGTATAGTAGCGCCATAGCACTATAGTGTAGCGGTATAGTAGTTTTCCGATACATGGTTTAGTTCTAAGTGTTGTCAAATAGTGGCTATAGCAGTGACATAGCATTGAAGCATAACATAATTTGAACAAACTACTATTTTCTGCAATCCTTGGTGGATGTAAAACTTAACCACCATAGAAGTTACCTATAGATGTATTACTAGGTGCTAACTTTTGGAACTTGGAATATCATTAGACTGTTTGGATGTGCCATATGTATATATCTTGCTTAATTAATTATGGAATTCATATTCTCTTACTAGCTTGGACTTAATGTAGATATAACATGTTTTTTTTTTTTTTTTTACAATATTCTTTTATTAGCCTGGATTTACTTTGCTAAATTTTGGAATATCATTTGATAGTTCATGGTATTGTCATCTGCAATTATTACATAATTACTGAGAAAATTCATATTCTTTATTTGGCTTGGGATTACTGTGGACATATGTACTTCTTTTTGTTGTTTGATTTCATATCTCAGATATTTGTTATATTAATATTATTGATGTTTACAATAATTCTTTTTATCACAATGCCAAAGATGTCTTCATAGTTTGGACATGAGAATATGCGACTGTACTGTGTTCTAGTGTAGTCCAATGCCCCCTTTGATAATTGGTGGACATGAGTCTAGATTAAGAGCAGTGTTGGCAAGAAGGCCAAAACTCTGCCATATAAACACGCCATGGCGGCCTATAGTGCCGCCATGGTGGGCATTCCTTCTCAAATTGCCGGAGGCTGTCAAAATTTGCAACGCCATTCCTCATGTATTCCCTTTAACAACACTGATTCAGAGATCAGAGCTCTCAAGACTGATTCAGATCTGATTTAGAGCTCTATAACAGTAATCCCCATCCTAATCAAATATTTTTCTACAAATTGATATCCTATCTTGTTGCTTGATATTCTATTATAAATTATGAAGAGGTAGTAGTGTGGTCTACCTCAGCTAGAGGTGTCAATATCATGGGGCCTTGAAGTTTTGGCCCCAGCCCACACAGTAAGGGGGCTTAAAAATTCACAAGATCAAAAGACCCACATTCATGCAAGCCCACACAAATAAAAAAAATCAAAAGCCCCCAAGCCCCAAAATTTCTATAAACATTTTTTTTTTTAAGTTTGGTTTTTACCGAATTTTTTTTTACCTGAATATTTTTTTACTGAAAAAAACTTTTTTTTTACCTAAAAAGAACTTTTTTTTACCGAAATTTTTTTATTATTTTTTTGAAATAATTAATATGGGGCTTTTTTAGGCCCACAAATAAGTTAATTTTATGGTGGGCTTGGCCCCAAATAATCTTGTTCAATTAGGGGGCTTTAATTTAGTGGGCGTGGTGGGGGCTTTTTTAAGTGGGCTTTGAAATTTGGGGCTCTATTGACACCTCTAACCTCAGCAATTATAAAAATGCATCTCAGTTTACAATGTAGAATCTGTTGCTTGTGCTTTATTTCTGTTTGACGAATGACACGATAGAAATGTGTAGTGTTCAGCAATTCAAACTTTTGTATTTACAGAGAGAGGGGCTTTGTTTAACGGAGCAGTGTAGCATGCTAGCACTGCTGTTATACCAGTTTTAGGTTTTGATCCATTTTCTCTATCTTGACTAGAATTTTCAGTGGAACATCAACTCCCTTTTATATATGATTCATACCTCTTTCTACTTGAATGCTTATACCTAGTAACTGGACTTGTGTGCGCAGATGATCGAGTCCCAACTGAACTCAAGAAAGCTATAATGCAAGCCAGGATGGACAAGAAGCTTACTCAGGCACAACTTGCTCAAGTATTGCTGCTGACTTCACCCACCACATATGTTTTATGTCTTAATTAATTTCCTTATTGGAAGTTTTGATATTAAGAACGAGCATGTTTGATTGCAGATTATCAATGAGAAGCCTCAAGTGATCCAGGAGTATGAGTCTGGGAAAGCCATTCCAAATCAGCAGATAATTGGCAAGTTGGAGAGAGCTCTTGGTGCCAAACTGCGTGGGAAGAAATGAGAAAACAAATTTGATGGCTGTGTACGTAGTTGGATCTATTTTGTTGAAGCTAATCTGACGGCTGTTATGTAGTGGATTTATATATTTTACTGTCCTTGGTTGGTTGCTTTTGCATGTATGTATGCCTGAAGCTTTCACCTGTTCAAAACTTAATGCTGCAGTGACGTAAATAAAGTTGTATTTTCAGCATAAACTTACCTTTAACCGTGACAAGGGATTGGACATGCAAAATATAGTGTTCATAAATTAGCAATTTTCATCTGTGGATATGTTTAGCTGATTGTTTCTGATATAATCTTGAAATCTGGTACAATTAAATCTTAACTGAAATTACTTCCAAATATATATATTTTGATCCATAAAGTAATCTGCATTTCTGCATCGCTTAAGTATACAGAGTTTTGAAATTATTCATTTGATTTTTTTTCCCTTAATGCTTGAAGTACATAATTAGCATAATTTTCAAACTCAATTTATTTCAATGATCTTTGACCAGGTTTTACAACATTTAGTTTTTATTTGAAATTAAATTGTTTTTAAAGGCCAGCAAATGAGGCATGTAGCATATGGTGTATAAGTTATTCTAACCTTTGGATTTATTTATTCACACACTCATTTATGGTAAACTTTCTAACGCATTATTTTTCTCCAACTTTTGTTGTGTCTTTTTTTAAATGATAAAAAATGAAAATACACCAACAGAGGTGGGTCTAGTGGAAGGGCTTAAAATTCCACGACAAATTAAAGTTTGAATCTTATGAGAGGTTTTTACTTTTAATTTTTGACATGCTTCAAATAGAATTATATATTCATTGGAGCTTATGGAGGAAACAAAAACAATTTTTCCTTGTAAGAAAAAAAAAGACAATTTTTCCTTTATCGGAGAGTGGGGAGAGGTAGTGAATTAAATTATTTGATAATTATATAACTAGGTCATTATTTTTTTTCTCAATTTATCATTTGTATCGTTATGGAAAAAAAAATTAACTTATAATATCTTTTTGAAGAATGCTAACCAGCATTGCTTCATCAAAAGTAACATCTTATATTTTCAAGATAAAATTTTTTTATTTGAAGATTCCTTAATCATTGCTCTGAGGGCACTGGTTAACAAGACCCTATATTTTTATGTCATTTCCTTTTTTTTTTCCTGCTAATTTAACTGTTAAATTTACTAAACAATACAAATTTAGCCAGTTAGATTATCTATTATAGCTATTATTATTGCTAATAAGCTTATATGTTATCACGTGTTTGAGAGTTTATGTCCCTTGGGAAATTCGAAAAGCTATAGCACAAGCAGGAAGGGTCACGTACCTTTAAAATGAAGGAATCAAAATACTATAAAGAAAATACTCAACAAAAGCATCCCACGGATATAATGTTTGATTAAGTTGTACTATCCCAACGAAACACTTTGTTTTCAAAATTAAATATGATCAAGATTCAAGAGAATCATCAAATGACATTATTTCGAAAAAGGTCATTAACTAACACCAATAAAAATTCTTAGCTGAATGTATCGATCAACTTGTTCCTCTATCTACTACATCCAACACTTTATATGTTCCCAACCATTGTGCATCCACTCAAACATTCTATTTTGTTATTCTTGATTCTTTGCTGCCTTTACCAACTGTATGCTGAATTGTAAAGACAATTGCCAATGTGTCTGCACAAGATCCCATTACACATGCAGGCACGTAGCCATGCTCACACCTTAAGTAAACATACACACTTCTTGTGTGGTTTGCTTGTGTTAGAACAACTCCAACAACTTTTCTTGTTATATATATAACACACAAATTCTCCAATGGTAACTCAAATAAACACAACTCACACAATGACATTAGCATATCATATAACTAAAATGGCATCCATTTCCATGGTCATTTCTCTAAACTGCAAGCAGCATGCATGTGGTGAAGGTGAGGTTGATGGGTTTGGTTATACAAGTGTATCTTGCATTGAAGAAGATTATCGCAATGGAGATCGAGACTCATATAAGGAAGGCGATGATGACGATGACGGTGGTTATGACTATGCTCCCGCTGCGTAAAACTCTAACGTGTTAACTTACATTAGTCACTAACTAGTTAGTATCAGGCCTGATAGTATTAATGATTTTGAAGGTCTTGTAATGACATTGTAACTGTAATTGTGGCCGTATCAGCTGCATTTGTTTGCATTTTTCTTAAATATCATCGTATCAAGATGTGAATTGTATCGCAACCGGTATTTATAACATGATTAACAAGACCGGTCCAATATGTCAAGAGGCCTAAAACAAATTTTATTATGAGAAAAAATAGTATTGAAAGAAATTAAACGGAGATGATATATAAATGAAAAAAGAGTTCGGGTCCTTTATCTGTAAAGCAGAACAATATAACATATTATATTTTGTTTCATTCTCTGGCAATAGTATTAAAGGGTACCCATACTACCCACTATCAAATTCCTCTATTATACATTTATGATGATTGTTAATATTTTAAATGTTTAAGAGCATTCTTCTTATCCCTTAAGAGACTGTATCATTACTCCTATTGGGGACATTATGTCAATGGTACATAACCATTCCTGTCACAGGTTCTGATCACATTCTCTATGGTGGACTGAGCATCAACTTTTACAAAAAGATCTACATACTTATAGTGATAGTTTAAACCTTTGTTTAACTGTTATGACTGATACCCGTTTAATAATTTTTTTGGACGTTTTGGACCAGACGAATAAGGGTCTTTTTGTTACGGATACATAGTATGAATGTGGGTGTGATACGATATAGATACATAAATATGTGAATTTTTTTAAATTCGACATATGATATTCCTTCAAAAAAAATTCGACATATGATATGGCCCAAATACATTAACAAAATTTTTAAATAAAAATAATGTACTCCATATTACTTGTAAAGAAGACCCATCGATGATTCTTCAATAATATATAATTATAATGATTACAATTTAAAAAAAAATTGCAATCAAAACACATTATAGAATTTTTGCCTAATTATAAATTATGATATATTTTAATCTGTACGTTAGAATATCAACACAAACATTATTAAAAGAACTCAACAAGTTTTACCTAATGACATTGGTTAACTCTTTTCTCTCATTACCATCATCGGTGTACATCTCCACTAATTTCTCACATGTATCATAGACGGTGAGACCTATATTACCCCTTAATGAATCAGAGATAATTTATCCCTAATGACAAATATGATTCAATTCTGAAACGAAGGAGATGAAAATCACATGTTGAATGAAGGTGAAGAAGAAGTTTGATGTTCTTGAGATGAAAATGGTAACTGATTATAAGAAAAAATATATCGGTGCGCCAACATTACCCCTTGATGAATTGGGTGTAATTCACCCTAATGACAAGTATAATTCGATTATGGAATGAATGAAATATATATTGCATGTTGAATGTAGGAGACGGAAAAGTTTGACATTCTTGAGATTAAAATGGTAACCGATTGCAAGACTAAAGATGAAGAAAAGTTACCACCAATTCATCAAGGGGTAATGTAGAAAAAGAACATCCTATACACACATTCAAATATGTATCTGCGATTATCCACGATGTGTATTGATATTTGATACGTATAATTTTTTTATAATTAAAATAGACTAATATAATTCAAAGCAACAAAATGCAGCTTCTCCTCTGTTGTCTCATTACCTTTTAGCCATTTTATAATCTTGAATTTTGCTTCTTCAAAAATGGTGGAAGTCCACAGGTTATAGTTCAACTAGTAAAAATATTAAAATTGTTAAGCCAAACATCGTGACCGAGGTTCGAGCCCCAACTTATTCATTTTTGTGTGTGATGAGTTTTTAATGGCTATTTCCATCTATCTATATATCTACCCCCCAAAAAAAAAATGGTGAAAGATTTAGAGTATAGAAGGAAGACCAAGTTGCACTTGTAGCCATTGTTCTACTTGCTTCTCTTGTTGTATTTATTTATCCGCTATCAACTATAAACTCACATGTTATCAATTAGTTTATCAATTATTTGTTGTTTAAAAGAGGTTTAATGTGTTGTTTGTATTTGACAAGCATGTGTGTTGACCAATATATAAATGAAGGATCTATAATTCAATAACTTATGATTTTGGGATAAGATGTGAGTGTCTCATTTGTGCGGTTTCTTTTGGTTCAATCCCCTAAACTCTTCTCATTGAGCCAACAATAATATTAGAGTTTGTGATTTGACAAAGGGTTTGACCTCTTTATATCGAAACTATTCTTGATAAGAATGATCAGATGATATGTCCCATTGATGTACTGGTAACGGCCATGCAAGAGTGCATGGATAAAAAAAGAAAATCGATTATGGTAGAGTTTAAGGCCCGTATGTTATATATTTTTTAAAAATAGATTTTTGTAGTGTAATATGTTTTTGTTATAATTTTTTTAACAAAGAAATTTTTAAGGAAAGCTTCAAATGAAAAATTTGTTTGAATAATTTATCTTAAAATGTCATTATAAGAATTTCATTATTTTGTTATAATTTTTTCTGGATAGTAAAATTTTGAAAAAAATCTCTAATAAAAAGCCATTTCAAATAGTTTTTCATAAAAATCATTTTTGAAAGATGTCATTTTGAAAAAATATGTGATTTTTGCTATGTAAAATCTTAAACAATGAATATTGAAGTTAGTGAATGTTAAACCTTCTATTTAACTTATACCAAATGAGTTTGAAACGACTTATACTATTTTTGAGTAAATTTCAAAAAAAAACCAGTTTTAAAAATACAAAAAAAATCTATTTTTTAAAAATCTAAAACAAACGGGCCCTTATCCAGATGAATAAAATGATTTGAATTCTGCTCTTTACCCAAATGCTTTTGCTCATTCCCAAGTGAAATTCCCTTTTTACCCTTACGTGACTTAAGTTACGTTAGTACAAACTGCCACGTGACTTAAGTCAAGCTAGTGTTAACACTAGCGTAAGTTAACTCATGCTGGTTCTGTGCGCACCAGAACAGACATGCAGTGGTCACTGCCTTGTTCCCTGTTTAGCTTCGTTCCTTCATTCGTTCATACATAAGAACAACCATTCATTCATTCAACCAAAACTCATAATTTAGAACACATGCATTCATTCATTCATAATTTAGATACGCAGTATTAACGAAAAATAATGTAAATGTCATAAATAAGCGCAACCGTGCAAATGTAAATATAGTACAACCAAAATGTCAGAAAAATACTACAAATATCCAAAAAGTCATAAAATAAGACACTACTGCTACTCCTGTGGACTATGACTCCTAGACCTCCTCCGTGGAACTTGCAGATGGTCAAACACGCTATAATCGGTCCGGAGGCCCTCCAAAATGCCGAAGAAGAGTGGATTTGAAACCACCTCTGAAATCTCCATCGCATGCTCCACTCTGCCTCTCATACTACTAATGACCTGCAATGGATCAGGAGGATGTCTGACCTACTCCTGGTCAACAAGAATATCCTGGTAGACAGGTCTCGGAATGACAATGTCAGGCTCTGGAGCAGGGTTGACATAAGAGGATGGGATATATGGTAGAACCACCTAATGTACCTATCTGAATGGATCTAAAGCTCGTCGTCAGGGACCTGGTGACCCCTCTGCTGTTGGGGAACGACATGCAGAGCAAACTCCGAGAAAGCAACAACCACATCTGCTGGGGCAAGAGACATAATCGTAGTAGGAGGTCGGGGAACATTCTGAACATATCCGTACTGCCTCACAACCCGCTCGGGCAAGTGGCACACCATCTTTTGTTTCCCAGCCATGATCCATCCGGAGTACCAGCACACGTCATGAAAAGGCGTCATGTCCTGTCGGTACTCGTACGACCTCCAGGTGACATGACAATGCTCCATCGAATCCAACAAGCCTCTGAAGTGATCAACATGTTTAAACCCCCTCTGAGGTTTCCATCTACCCACATACGGGTTCTCCCGTTCGTAATCTCGATATCTCGACTCCGAAACCACATGTCTGAAGTGAGCTATAACCCATCTCTGCAAATATAAAGAGACAAATCTAGATCAGCACACAAGTGTCATACAAGAAACTATACATTTACGTTTAACTTAAAAAAAGAAGAAAAAAAAAATTACCACAAGCAAGCACATGTAACCACCAATGGAGCCAACATGTGGGCTGGAGGTAAGATTCAGCTGCTCATTCAAGAAAGCAAGTTCCATCGCGCCCCATGACCACGTGTCTATTTCAGCCAAATCCCGAATCGCAAGCATCCACAACAGATTAATAGTTTTGATGTTCTTGCCGGCAAAAAGGGTGTAGGCAAACAAGAGCAACAAAAACGCCTTGACACAGACAGGTCTAATACGACTCAGCTCTTCCTCCTCCTCCTCTGATAAATCCTCCCCCAGCAAATGGTTACACCTATTCAACAGGTGCTCATAACGCTCTTTCAGGGCCGTGTTAGTGAGAAAGGCACCTGAATTATTACCCACCTGCTCCATCGCTTCCTCCACCGGAAACAATAGGTGAGTCACCATCAGCTCTACACCATGGTCAGGATTTAAATCATCCTCCTGAATGAGCTGTCCAGCGACAGGGATGCCTAGAAGACAAGCAACATCGTCCAGTGTGATGGTCATCTCCCCAACAGGCAGATGGAAGCTGCTGGTCTCCTGATGCCATCTCTCAGCCATAACACACACTAACCCGTGGGAGATGTTGTCGTACATAGTCAGAAGGATGGGCCTTAGACCGGATGCATCCACCGGGCCCCAAAACCAAGGGTTATCTTCTACCGGCAACGGAAGTGACAAGACAGAAAGCTTAAGTTTCCTCCCGTGCGAGACGACATTCATCTTACGATCCGTTTGCAACTGAAATACAAAAAAAATAAAATTAAATAAGTAAAATAAACATGAAATAAACTATAAATATTATACGTAAAATAAACTTGACATAATAATAAACTATAAATATTCTA
>Ga0315913_1003462_pt1 | contig 18979 bp, 7 predicted proteins | sample MpolsnodulesMG_FD_207736 | JGI IMG/M metagenome (GOLD analysis project Ga0315913, IMG submission 207736) | Medicago polymorpha root nodule microbial communities from Los Angeles, California, United States - small nodules | ecosystem: Host-associated > Plants > Roots > Nodule | place: USA... | reverse complement strand
TGATGTATATGTCTGATAGTTTTTTTTTGTTTTTAGGGAAATGTCTGATGTATACCGTATAATGTAATGTATCTTTAAATTCATTAACAACTTTAAAATCTTGAAAATCCATAAAGTTCTTTAAAATCTCAATAAATCCATTAAAATCTTGCATCAAGAATCTTGATTGTAAAAAGTCTTTTAAAAAATGTCTTTTACAATCTCACAAAGTCAATACAATCCAACAAAGTCTTTTAAAATCTTCAAGATTTTTTCTATCAAAATAATCTTTTAAAATCTTAATCCAATACACCCCCCTAAAACGTGCCCCAAGACCATGTGGTAGCCAAGGCTACCCAAAAAAAAAAAATTTTTTTGCATGAGTTGGTATGTTTTTATATTTAACTGCCCCAAATAAAAAATATTTAGCTGCCCCAAACAAATTTATTTGTTAAATTAGCATAAATAAGAAAATAAAAAAGGGAAATGCTAACCGGTGCCCCCGGGGCACTGGTTAAGGATACTAAAAAGGGAAACTATATAGTAATTATTGCATTGAAAACTGTGTAATTAATCCATAAATAAGTCAACAAAGTTTTCTTTTATGGTAATAAATTCCTTTTTTTGTATGCTTAACCAGTGCCCCGGGGGCACCGGTTAGCATGACCCAATAAAAAATTACTACATGATTGATAGATTTATTTGTATTAATTTGACACTTTGGTCTCAACAACAAATATAGAGAAAACTTTTTTAAGAATAAAAATTGTCAAAACAATAGTCATAAACCTTATGAATAAAATTGACTTTTTAAATTGCTTTGTGTCCAACTTTTTTAAATAGCTATTGTCAATTTTTATTTTCTTTATTATTGTAATTAAAAAATTATTTTGATTTTTTTTAACATATTATTTAAGTTTGTGATTAAATTTGATTTTAACACTCACGATATTTAAGTTAAGTTCCTAAGATTTTGTTTAATTTTAGTGTTTAATATGTTGTTATCGAGATTAAATACATGACTAAAAACACTCTTCTTCTTCTTTTGGGTAAAAATTTGAGAGAAATTTTGATTTTTTTTTGTAGTGACTAAACCTAAAAAATTATAATTTATTGGACTACAATTATATTTTATCTTTAAACTTAATATGTTGATTTTAAAAATATTTTATTTTTCTTAAAATTTAGCCTTCGCGTAATATTTCTGCTAGCTTCGCCGCTGGCCCCAGGCATTGATTAAACATCTAAAACGAGTAAGTTTTCATAAAAGTATAGTATAATCATTATTTGATCAAAATGAACATCTTGTATTTCTAAGATAAAAAATTTATTTGTGAATTTCTTAACCAATGCTCGAGGCATTGGTTATCAAGACCTTATTGTAAAATATCTATCTAAAATGTCAACTTAAGAATAGTTATGTAAGTCATTTCATACAAGCAATAGTGGTAACTTTAAGTAATAGTATAAATACCCTCTGTAAATTTGCACCCTTTTAAAAATTATAGATATATCATCTCTCAAAAAAATATATAAATATATCATCTTCCTTTCTTCTCTCTATTTCTTTAGGGGATGTATTGGATTAGGATTCTAAGAGATTTTAAAAAACTTTTTAATTATGAAAAAGTTTTGTGGTATTCAATCAAGACTCTTTGTAACTTAAAAAAAGTCTTGTGGTATTCAATCAAGACTCTTTGCATTTTAAAAAAGTCTTGTAATATTCAATCAAAAATTTTCATCACTTAAAAAAAGTCTCATGGTATTCAAAATCATTCAAATTTCGAATGATTGTTTAATAAATTGGATTTTGATGGATTCTATGGGATTTTCTAGTGAAATTTTAGGATGAAAAAGTCTTTCATAAAAACATGAAATTTTTTAAGATTGTTTTTTCTTTTAAATTTTTTACTACCTATCTCTCTCTCCTCCTTCTATCTCTCCTCTCTTCTCCCTTCTCTCTCTCCTCTCTCTGTCTCTCACAAATAAATAAATAAATATCCATTTGTTTCACCGTGTGCATCAAGAATTTATCTCAAGAATAACTTTCTTAGGATTAAATTTCATAAAAAAAAGTGTTTGGGTAGCATAGTTAGTTCATGGGAATCCTTTGTTTTAAATTCTTAAAAATAATTGATATATTTCATTTGAGATGTATTTTAAAAAAAATTGGACAATTGTATATGTAGATGAAAACGTGCTAGCTAGTTGGGTGCGCCACTAGTTTTATGCAAAAATGTTTGTGTCTCGTGGGAATAAAATTTTCCAGCCTCAATTAGAGGGGAATAGAAAGTCGAACAATCTAGGCAAAATTTCTTTTATGGGGACAACTGTTGGTTTAATGATAACAAACATGTGAACTTTTTATTGGATTGGTTCAACGATAACAAATATGGGAAGTTTGTATTCCAATCCTATAAACCCCGGGAATGTGTTGAATTGAAATTCCATGAAACAAGCGCCTAGTAAGAGTCTTTATTGTATCAAGAATATTATGATAGAGAGTGTGTTTAGTCTTTAAAATTCATAAAATCATTTAAAATCTTATAAATTCATAAAATCCTTTAAAATCTTATCTTATAAATCTATAAAATCTTTTCAAATCTTTTAAAATCATATGATGTAAATATATTGAAATCCAAATCGTGTACATCCTGATAGTTTTTAAAAATCATAAAAGTCATTAAAATTCTACAAAATCTTTTAAAATTGGGAAGACTTAATTTATATCACCATCCTATTAGTTCATATACATCAAAGAAGTTTTCAAGGTTTTTTATCACTATATTTTTTTTTCGTTCTTTTTAAATGTGTAAGGCAAAGACCATCGTTCTTCCTTCACTTAACTGTCCGAGTAGACACATGAATTGATCTTTCAAAAATGGCAGGAAAGCAGATCTCAAGATCAAAATCTCGAATCATCCTCTTATCCCTCTCTCTCCTCGGTTTCTCTCTCCTCATCTTCCTCTCTTCTCTCTCTCCTCTCCGCACTACCCCCCCTTCCTCCACCCACTTCCACCTCCCTACTTCCCACACCTCCTTCGTCACCTCCCTCGAACACTTCCTCAAAACCCACCCCTCCCCCTCTCCCCCCGACGACACTCCCCATGAACCAATCACCGGTCAACACGTCACCAACCTCGACGACGCCGTTTTCCATTCCGAATCAAATCGACTCAGTTCCGATCCTTTTTACCCTATTTCTCTTCCTCTTAAGGTTTACGTCTATAACATGCCTTCAAAATTCACCTACGATTTGCTTTTACTCTTTCGAAACACGTATAGAGATACCTCCAATCTCACCTCTAATGGTAGCCCCGTTCACCGTCTCATCGAACAGGTTCTCATTCAATTCATTGTTCATTTACCGTTATTATGATTTGATGCTGATTAATTCTTGAATTGTTGTTGTGAATGTAGCATTCGATTGATTACTGGCTTTGGGCTGATCTTATTGCTCCTGAATCCGAAAGATTGTTGAAAAGCGTTGTTAGGGTTCATCGACAAGAAGAAGCTGATTTGTTTTACATACCTTTCTTCACCACTATAAGCTTTTTCCTCTTGGAAAAACAACAATGCAAGGCCCTTTATAGGGTGTGAGTGCTCTTCTAACACTACAGTTTCTTAATTTGCAAATACTATACATTTTCATTTATAAATTATTCACTATAGTTTTTAGCTGTGTTTAATGAAGTTAAATTAGAGAGTTTATTATGAAAATAAGTTGCAGAATTAATTTGAACTTAAAAAGGTTATTTTCTTTTGTTGAAAAACCATGACTGCGCAAGTGGTTTTGGGAGAAGTTTATTTAAACTAGCTATATTTGAAGTCCTAATAGTTGTTGTTTTTGGATGTAGGAAGCTTTGAAGTGGATTACAGATCAACCTGCTTGGAAGCGGTCTGGTGGAAGGGATCATATACTACCTGTGCATCATCCGTGGTCTTTTAAAACTGTTAGGAGATATGTGAAAAAAGCAATATGGTTGTTGCCGGATATGGATTCCACGGGGAACTGGTAATTTCCTAATTTGCAGACAAGTGTGTGAATATGAGATGATATTGTTTCATTTAGAGTGGCATTTGGTGACCTTTTTTGAATTTGTCTTTCAGGTACAAACCAGGGCAGGTTTATCTTGAGAAAGACCTGATTCTTCCCTATGTTGCCAATGTTGATTTCTGTGATGCCAGCTGTTTGTCTGAAATAAATCCTAAAAGAAACACGCTTCTTTTCTTTCGGGGCCGGCTCAAAAGAAATGCGGTAAGCATATTGTGAGATTGCTGATTGATTGATTGAATGCTGAAACTTTGAAAACTCTACATTTATATGTTTACTTGAAGTTCAAACATGTTCTTTTTGTTAACATCCCTGTTCAATCTCATGTTTGAGTTATATTTATTGGCAATTCTAGAGAAAACTTATTGACTTATTTTTTACGATTATGTGATATTGGGATATTTCCATGAACTCAGATAGGTATATAAAAAACCTTGTGATGTCTCGATTGTGATCATGACCGGCTAATGTCTAATGTTTGGGCTGTCTGTTCTTATAGTATCTTGTTCGGGAAGTCTCTTATCATGTTTTTCTCTACTTATATCCGTGACAGTCTCTTAATTTCTGGAACTTTCTTATATCATGATTTTCTCTACTTGTTGTATTCTCTTAATTTCTTTGTCGCCTCCAATCCATATCTATATGTAGTATGTACTACGTGGTTTAGTTGTTTTGTTTGTGTATTTCCTATTTCAGGGAGGAAAGATACGTTCTAAACTTGTTGATCAATTAAGTGGAGCTGATGGTGTAGTTATAGAGGAGGGAACTTCCGGAGAAGGAGGAAAAGAAGCAGCACAAAATGGCATGCGCAAGTAATACAAGTTTAACTCTTGAATACGTGCACCCTGGTTACTTATTTAGTAGTAATTATTTGCTTGACTTCCTCATTGCCAGGTCTTTATTTTGCCTAAACCCTGCTGGTGACACTCCATCCTCTGCTAGATTATTTGATGCCATTGTTAGTGGCTGCATTCCCGTTATAGTAAGCGACGAACTGGAGCTTCCTTTCGAAGGGATACTTGATTACAGGAAGGTGTGTATGCATTTATATCAAGTAAATGATCAAATAAAAAATATTATTAAGAGATAAGCAATAAAATATTTGTGAGGCTAGCTTACTAGCTTTGTTAGGTTGCAAGTCAAATTTGGTGTGGACAGTTTGGGCAATTTGCTGAGTGATCATCTCTTATTGAAGAATATGTTTATAGGAGTATATAATGGCCTAATAATTTTAAATGTCATAATCATTATTTTAGATAATTAGTATTGAACCCTTGTATATTTAGATTTTTTTAGAGAGCACAGGGCTTTACAATATTCAGATACGAATAGCATCCTCGATCCCATGGTTATTTTATGATTTCTACATTTGGTGTCTTAAGAGGAACAAATTAAGTATGGATCAGGACATGCTTAGGTCATTAACTATTATTTTCTTAATGTTCATCGTCTAAAGATGGAGCAAATTCTTAATGAAGTTTTTTTCTTTTTTTGGAGAGAAAGAGGTATCCTCAAATGCATTAAAGTGCACAAGGACTGTAGTAAACTAGAAATTCAGCAGGGTTATCCAGTTTCTCTGATTTTGTGTATTGAAACTATGAAGCACGGACACTCCTCGGATTAGGCGTGTCCTGGTGTCGAACACGTGTCGTGTCTGACTCCGGCACGACACCGACACATATAATTACACTGAATTATGTGATTTTCTCAAATTATTAGCGGTGTCAGCATGTCAATGTCCGTGTCATGTCTGGTGTCCGTGTCCGTGCTTTATAGATTGAAAATGATAATAGTCATGGGAAAAACACTAAAGAGAAACTAAAAGATATCCCCAATATTTAAGTGCCGGGAGACACCATTAACGGTGCAAGCATCCTTTCTCAATCAAATGTAGCAAAGAAAAGTATATACATCACTGTCACATTTATTTGGCCTCCTATTATTACCATAGCTTAAAAACACCAATAAAGATTGCTCTAATGTAGGACACACCCAGTGACCTAAAACTGCATTATGCAGTATGCTATATATGGTTAGCTGATAAGTCAGAGCTTTTTCATTTGTTATTTTTCATTTTCAGAGAGAAGTTGCTAATTTATCATTTTGCCATATATGCAGATAGCTTTATTTGTTTCGTCCAACGATGCTCTGAAATCCGGTTGGCTCTTGAAATATTTGAAAGACATTCGACCTGCTCATATAAAAGAAATGCAACAAAATCTTGCCAAGGTTTGTAGTCAGGATTGTACTGAATTTCACTTTACTCCCTCCTCCCTATTTAGTGCTGTCATATGATTGTTTTCTTGTCAATTGTGCAACATCATACTACTATTTACTAATGTCTAGCTGACAATATTTTTGTGCCCTGTGCAAATGTTGGTAGCAATTATGTCCTTAGATATTCTTCATTTGCATAAATTGATATTACGTGCATTGCCTTGCTTACCTGTTTGGCGTTTAACTTTTTTCCCTTTTCAGTACTCGAGGCATTTCCTGTATTCTAGTCCAGCTCAACCGTTGGGTCCTGAAGACTTGGTTTGGAAAATGGTTTGTTACTGCTTTTTTAGTTGTTTATGTTTACGCTTTTAATACTCTTTTTAACATCAAGTTCTCATAAGGTACATAATCTCAGGCTTGCTCGTTGAGTGTTTTCTTCCATTGTAGTTGTCTGTAGTTTTGGGAAATGAAAGATACGTGATTCGGTCCATGCGTTTATATTAAGTTTATTTTTAGAGGCCATATGATTAAGTGGGTAAGTTTGGATTGGTGTGTGTAATGTGATAGAATCAATTAGGGATGGATCCGAAAATTTCAATTAGTGGGGGAAAGATTATGTATGCTATAAATATATATATATATATAAAATATATCAATATATACATGGTAAAATAATGACATCATTATCATTAAGTGTCCTAGAAACTAACATAACCCAATAATTTACCGACATTAGCCCATAAAAATGCAAAAAAAATACTATTTTTTACCCAGAATTTGAATTTATCTCAACATCTATGATCCAACACACATTCAACAGTTCATCTTTTATATCATTTCAACTGTTGCAGTATGGCTTTAAAGCTAACTTCAGGAATAATTCATCTATGATGATCAAACACTAAATTTCAATGAGGATACTGCTTAAATTAACACTAAATCATTTAAAAAAAATATTAGCAAGGGAAAGTACCCCCAATTACAAACACATGGATCCGTCCCTGGCATCAAAGAATAAGATATTGGATATCTCTTAGACACAGGGAACATAATCATGTTCCTCTCCATCCCGTCACACTCCATCAATCTAAACATAGCTTAAAAGAAAGGTGAGTTCAGAATATATCAAGGCTTAATATTGATGACAGGCCTAGTTGTGGCATTCTCTTTCACAAGCTTCATTACTTTAGTATTAGATTTCTTTTGTTTTGGAATTTGGAGAATTTCAGCTTTGCTTAGATATGATAGATGGGTTCATTGTCAGCTCAAGAATAAGGTTTTAGCGTGTAACTTGTGCTTAAGCATATGGTAATAGTTACTCGCACATCTAACCATGCTTTCATAGGTTTATAACTTAGTGTTTTGTTATAGATTGGATAGTATTTTCTCTTTAACTCCTTAGGTCATACTGATTTGGTAAATGACTAGCAATTAGTTGTTCCAGTTTTGGTTTACTTTGATTACTCGGTTTTTTGTCATAGATTGGACAGTATTTTCTCTGTAACTCCTTACGTCACAATGATTTTATTCATTACTGAAGAACATGCTCTTATATGTAGATTAAATCTGTGTTTGTTTTAAGATGGTTTGCGAGTCTGTTTCACATTGTTTGTGATATTTCCTAGCACTTTGCCTTTTGGGCTGGGAGGTGTTAATTCTGTAGTTTGTTTAGAAAAAGTGGTTATTTTTTGTTTAACTGTGTGTTTTCTTCTACATGTATGTCCTTCAGATAGCTGGCAAGGTGGTGAACATCAAGCTTCATTCCCGAAGATCTCAACGTGTAGTGGAAGGATCTCGAAATGTGTGCACATGTGAATGCAGGCCTGGCAACATTACTAATACTGTCTCAACAATCTCTTGAATCTTGCATCTCATTGTTTTCTTTATAGATAGATGTACTAAAATCTGTAGTTTTTCTATTATTTTTTTATATAAGTGTCTTATGCAAATTCTTTATTCTTTAGTGGGCTATTTTGTTGTATTCCTTGGTACCTGACACGAGAAAGTATTTATATGTTATCTTCTTAGTATATCAGCTTTAAATGAAAGAAAATGTAAAACAAAGATCATAATTGCTTATTGTCAGCCAACTTCTGTATGGAGAAAACCATTTTGATGAGACAAACTATAATGAAGAAAAACCAGATTTTATTTTGTTGAAGTTAGTAAATTAGTTATGCAGATGTTTCGGCTGGAATGCTTCTCCTTTTGGCTTGATGATTTCATGGATATTTATCTTGTTAGGCCACGTTGGCTCATCACTATATCGTGAATTTTGTCCCTCTTTTCAATTTCCTTTCGGTCCAGAAACAGCTGAATCGATGGAAATGAGAAATGGGTGATGTTGATTGAGAATGATAATATTTGAATTTGAATATAAATGATTACCAAGAAGAGTGTCTTAGTCATAAAAGTGGGCAACGGACAAAATGAATCATGAGAAAATTAACGGTGGTAGTGGGACCAGAGGCAACATATTCCACCCTTGATTGGTTATTATATTAGTATTCAGCTTTCCTATGATTGTATCAAGAAAAAGTGCTAAGCATTTCATATGAACAAAATAAAGAAGGAAAAGGAAAACAATGAAGTTTTGCTGGTGTAGTGTGTTAACCCGAAATCTTATATAGAACATACGATTATTATAAAAAGGAGTACAATTGACAACAAACAAAAAAAAAGTAGAATGCAGGAACAGGAGATGCATGATTACACGTGAAGAGTTTTATTCTGACAGAATATAAAACTTGTATTAAAAACAACTGATTTACCCAACACGACAAACATTTAGAACATGATATGGCATGCATGAAGATTTTTTAACCTTAAAGGGCATTTTCCGTGTATAAATAACAGATATACAGGACAATATACAATCAATATTTAGAATATTATTCATATATATAAGCAATTTCACAAAGTACAAGGTAGTAGTGATAATCATGTCTATATTTTTTTTTTTGACAAAGTGTCTCTATATTTTTTTTGAAATAAAGAAGCTATTATTTAATATTATATCTATACAAAGGTAGATGTACAAGGAGTATTATTTAATATTATCTATACAATTTTTCTTCTTTTATCCTTTTCTTGAAATAAAGAAACTATTGATCATTAAATTGTGATTGGTAAAATAATTATCAAATTTCACAATTGGTGAAATAACATTTTTATTTAAATAAATACCTTCATAATTTGGAATGACACGTAGTGAATGATAAATTAATCAAAAACTATTTTTATAGTTTTTTGGAACTATTTAATCAAACATTATATTATAAAATTTGTTAAATAGTAGTTATAATCGGCACTAAAGAAATGATGTCGTAATTTATCTTGAAAATACAGATGTAATAATATAAATGGCGTGTTAAATCTACTCTCTTTTTTCTGAAAGCGTGTTACGTCTAGCTTAAGCAGTTAAGCAAATGCATGACTTTAATATAAAATTACAATATGATAATAAGTTGATAACTCGGTCTTTTTTTTTTTTTTTGAGAGCCCTCAAAAAAGTTGGTAGCAATAAATAGAGAAAATTAACCGCGTTTATTTCCGGTAAGAAAAACAGTTGATATGGCATGGCTTTGGATTTCAACTTATCCTTTTTTTTTTAATGAAAAGAAAGACACTAGTTTAGTTTGAACGAAGTTTCCACTTTCCATAACAAAATAAATAAAATATAGCACGTTAAATTAAAATAAATTATACGATACTATGAATATGAAAAAGAGAGATGGCATTTACATGATCAATCATGACAGCCGATAATGGTTTAACGTGTCAACAACATGCATCCCATTTTCTATAACTAAATAAATGTATACAAAATTGCTTTCAATTTTATTTTTTTAGTATAAACTATATTGCTTTTTTTTTTTATAAATTCGAACAAACATTTAGGTAACAAGATCTTATCAGATAAATGTGTAAAATAATTTACACCATAGCAACAAGAGAGTTTGAGATGATAATATGATAGTTACTATAGTTTTGTAGTAAGTAAGCATGCCATAGTAAATAGTAAGTAAGCATGCCATTGTAAATGGTGAACTAAAACTTACAGTGTGCATCAACTTTAGAACCATTTCTAAAAAGAAGAAGAAAAACTATAGAACCAACCTAAAACATAAAACAATTTGTCTGCATTAAAAAATAACTTAATTTACCCATTTTAGTTCACCTTGTTAAAAATACTCTTATAAATCAAATGAATTTATATATATAATCGAGTCAACTCAAGAATCAAATCAGTCAAAATCATGTATAGCTTAAATTCAGCTCATATAGTTATCAAATTTAATTTTTAACTCAACAACTCATTTGATTCATAACCAAGTTTAACAGGGTTAATTATCAAATCAAATTCTGAATTATATTTGAGTTGACTCAGTTTATTTATGAACCATCTTAATTCTACAGTTGCTCTAAGTTAACATGATTGAGAACTTTATTTCCAAAAAAAAATACCAAAACTTAATTCTACAATTGTAACTATCCGTTGATCGTGGTGAAAACTCTTTTGGTATCAAAATTAGTGTTTTTCACAAAAGCAAAGTCCTTTCTTTATTGTTTAAAAATCATTTCAAGTAAATCTCTCTGAATAAATAAAAAAATCATTGATTTTTAACCCCGAAAAGATAATTAATTTAAGGAATGAATCAAATCACGATGGTTTTAAATTAATTGCACAATAAATGTTGGTATATTTATAGAGTGTATAGAATATTTTCTACCTCAACTAATAACTCTAGTTTGGGTTTGAATTTTGACCTCTATATGTCGCTTTTATTAATTAAGTTAAGGATATGGAGACAACTAAACATTTCATTAGTATATTTTTTTTTAAGAATTTAATTAGTATACAATGTAAATTAGTTCCATAATTCAACTAAAAAATGAATATTTAATCTTGAAAAAATTGAAACATAAATTAATTTAGGGAAAGGAGTGTGAGAGGCATAAATCATGGGTGGCCGGTAGTGCTTGTACAATTTTGGTGACGCCGAAGATTACTCGTTCTCTGTCTGTCTTTCAGCGTGTCTTGCAAAGGTGACAGTTGGAACTTGTATATGAGACCAGACCAGACCACTTCTTATATTAACACTCTTTCTACTTCAACATTTCATTTTCAATACTCTTTCCTTTTGAACTAGTCATGTTTTTTTCTTATATCACTTTTCATGCATAGATCTCAAACTCATTCTCATTCACCTTTCAAAAATCATTAACACAAGTAAGCTTCTTTACCAACTCATTTTTCAGCTTAATTTAGCTTAACCCTTTTTCTTAATCAAGCTTTATTTTCATGGGGTGTTTTCAAATTTTCATTTTTATTTAGCTTAGGTATGAACTTTTTGTGACGGTGGTTCATACTTTCTTGCATACATGATTGATTGATTGAATAGTAGCCGATAATCACGGTGAGAAAAAATAAAGTTGATTTTTTGTTTTTTTTGTGTGGTTTTATATTTTGAAGCAATGTAGTGAAGTCAAAAGGGGTTTCAGTTTTTCAACTTAAGCACAAATTAAGTGTTTTTTTCTTTCATCATTCTGTTTTCTTCTTGGTGGTGACCAAGAGTTATCTATGAAGGATTGGAATATTTTTGCTTGAATAAGATCTTACTATGATTTTTTTGTAGTTGATTTGTTAGCTCAGAAATTTTGAGAATGAGAATCGAAATAAACTATTTTGGATCTTGTGTTGTTCATTAGTTGATTGTCTGAATCTGTTTTGTTCAGATTGAGGTGAATCAATCTGTTGTCTTTTATTGTTTACATGATTTGTCTCTTCTTTTTCTTTAGTTTCATTGTTTTTTCTTTGTTATTTCAACCAAGTTGATGCAATTTTTTATTTGTTTTTGTAAATTCTTCAAAATATTACTTAGATCTATTAGTGCCATGTTTGTTATGTGCATCTGTGTCAGAAAGATGTTGAGGAATCTCCTAATCACTAACTAGTTAGATTTTTATTTTGGATAATGGAATTTTTGACCGAATTTCAGAAGTTTACAATTGATTGAGACTTGAATGATGTGTGTTTGTATGTTTCGGAATAATTCCCTTGAATATTTCTCTCTCTTATTATAGTCCTTTTGAGGTATTGATTTGCAACTTTAGTTAGATTCACTTTTGAACTTTGGTTGTAGTCTTTTAACTTTATGTAAGTGTTTGTTCATGAGGTGGGGCATAAAGTTAATTACAATGTTGATGAAGATCTGATGTGTTAAATTTTTGAATTGCAGGATATTAATTTAGGATCAATCTTTGACCTCAGATATGAAACCGAAATCATTACAAATGAGCAGATCATCATTGTCAGCATCTTCTGATTTATCTGAATCACAGAAGCCTCCTTTACATCCAACCGTAACATTTGGCCGAAGAACTTCATCCGGTCGATACATCAGTTACTCCAGAGATGATCTTGATAGCGAGCTAGGAAGTAATGACTTCATGAACTATACAGTGCACTTACCACCTACTCCAGATAACCAACCTATGGATACCTCAATCTCGCAGAAAGTAGAGGAGCAGTATGTGTCAAGTTCTCTATTCACTGGAGGATTTAACAGTATTACCCGTGCACATCTAATGGATAAAGTTACAGAATCTGAAGTAAATCATCCACAGATGGCTGGTGCAAAAGGGTCTAAATGTGCTATTCCTGGCTGTGATTCTAAGGTGATGAGTGATGAACGTGGTGACGACATTCTTCCCTGTGAGTGTGATTATAAGATATGTAGAGATTGCTATATAGATGCAGTGAAAATAGGAGATGGGATGTGCCCGGGATGCAAAGAGCCATATAAGAACACAGAACTTGATGAAGTGGCTGTGAATAATGGAGGGCCACTTCCACTTCCTCCACCAAATGGGGGGTCTAAAATGGAGAGGAGATTGTCCTTGATGAAATCGACAAAGTCTGCGCTGATGAGAAGTCAAACTGGAGACTTTGATCACAATCGATGGTTGTTTGAAACAAAGGGGACATATGGTTATGGTAATGCAATATGGCCAAAGGAAGGGGATTTCGGAAATGGAAAAGATGGTGATGTTTCTGAGCCGACTGAATTGATGAGCCGGCCATGGAGGCCACTAACAAGGAAGTTGAAGATACCTGCTGCTGTTCTCAGCCCATATCGGTACCAAGCCTCTTTTTATTAGATGCTTTTTTTCTTTTTCAATGATGTATTTTTTAATAATCATAAATCCATTTTTATGTTTCATTTTTTTTTCCTAGTGATCAAAGTCATGCACTTCCCCTTTATTCTGAATGACCATTTTGGCTTCACTGTATTTGACTAATTTGAATGCAATCTATTATGTTTGAAACTTCAAAAAATTGATGGATATAAGTTTTTCTCTTCTCTTTCTCGTTTCTTAATTTAAATGCTTTTGTCATTATATATTGAAAGTAATAGAAGAATGGTAATTGGATGGAAGTTTTAGGGCTGGTTGAGATGATTTTGGAGAAGCAATCTTGTTTGCATCTGTTTATTAGATCTTGCATGTGATTGTGTAGTCTTCAATAACACTATTAAATTTACCATATTATATCAGCTTTCTTTATGTACTGCTTTTAATTCCAAGGTTCAACAATGCAATTTAGTCATTGACTTGAAAGTTGAATGCCACATGTGTGTTCTGACAATTACATTTCTTTCTGTTACAGTCTCATCATTTTTATCCGTTTGGTTGCTCTTGTGTTGTTCCTGCACTGGAGAGTCACACACAAAAATACTGATGCAGTCTGGTTATGGGGCATGTCTATAGTTTGTGAATTATGGTTTGCTTTCTCTTGGCTTCTTGATCAACTGCCCAAGCTATGCCCAGTAAATCGTTCTACAGATCTTAATGTTCTGAAGGAAAAATTTGAATCACCAAGTCCTAACAATCCTACAGGAAAGTCTGATCTGCCAGGCATAGATATCTTTGTTTCAACTGCTGATCCTGAGAAAGAACCACCACTTGTCACAGCAAACACCATCTTGTCGATTTTAGCTGCTGACTATCCAGTTGAGAAGCTTTCTTGCTATGTTTCTGATGATGGGGGTGCACTTTTAACTTTTGAGGCAATGGCTGAGGCTGCTAGCTTTGCTAATAACTGGGTTCCATTCTGCCGCAAACATGATATAGAGCCTAGGAATCCTGAATCATACTTCAACTTAAAGAGAGATCCGTACAAAAACAAAGTGAAACCTGATTTTGTGAAGGATCGTAGAAGGCTGAAGCGTGAGTATGATGAGTTCAAGGTCAGAATCAATGGTTTGCCCGACTCTATCCGTCGCAGGTCAGATGCTTTTCATGCAAGAGAGGAAATCAAGGCCATGAAACATCAGAGACAAAATAGGGGCGATGAACCTGTTGAGCCTATAAAGGTTCAAAAAGCAACATGGATGGCTGATGGATCTCATTGGCCAGGGACTTGGTTGAACACTTCACCTGAGCACTCAAGGGGAGACCATGCTGGCATAATTCAGGTACTAAGTAGTAAACTTTTGAAATTGCTGCTGCGATCTATGAAATCATAAAAAAAAATTCAGTTAGAGAATTAGTAATATAAATCAAGATTCAATTTTTTTTTCCCATTTTCTCACATCTATTTATGTCCAATTCTATGTGAAGTGAAGAGTTTTTATGTATAAACTCTTTTATTGCCGATATATTCTTTTGTTCCAGACTTGTTATCTGGTTTAATCCATTGAATCTGTTAAATGCGGCTTATGCAATCCATTGCGGTCGCAGTTGCAAAGACATCGATATAAAAACGTTGATGTCGCGGCCCAGATTGTGGTTGCAGACTTTTTTTTTTAAAAAAAAAAAGCTATGTAGTTCCTAGAATGAATAACTGATCAATGATATTTTGCAGGTGATGTTGAAACCTCCAAGTGACGAACCTCTTATTGGAAATGCAGATGATGCAAAGCTTATTGACCTGACTGATGTTGATATCCGTCTTCCCCTTCTTGTTTATGTTTCTAGAGAGAAACGTCCAGGTTACGATCACAACAAAAAAGCTGGGGCCATGAATGCATTGGTTAGAGCCTCGGCTGTCATGTCCAACGGTCCTTTTATACTTAACCTCGACTGTGATCACTATATATATAACTCCAAAGCAATGAGGGAAGGTATGTGCTTTATGATGGATCGTGGTGGTGATCGCCTCTGCTATGTCCAATTCCCTCAAAGGTTTGAGGGTATTGATCCCTCTGATAGATATGCTAATCACAACACCGTCTTCTTTGATGTTAACATGAGAGCCCTTGATGGACTTCAAGGCCCAGTCTATGTAGGAACCGGCTGTCTGTTCAGAAGGTTTGCTCTTTATGGTTTTGATCCTCCACGCGCCAAAGAAGACCGCGCATCTTTCTGTAGTTGTTGCTTTGGGCGTAATAAGAAGAAGCATGCCAACACCTCAGAAGAGAACAGAGCACTAAGGATGGGTGACGACTCTGATGATGAAGAGATGAATCTTTCACAATTCTCCAAGAAATTTGGGAACTCAAATATCCTTATTGACTCAATTCCAGTGGCACAGTTCCAAGGTAGGCCACTTGCTGATCATCCTGCTGTGAAAAATGGACGCCCTCCTGGTGCTCTCACCATACCTCGTGAGCTGCTTGATGCATCAACTGTGGCAGAAGCCATCAGTGTGATTTCATGTTGGTACGAGGACAAGACTGAGTGGGGACAGCGTGTTGGATGGATCTATGGATCAGTTACTGAGGATGTGGTCACTGGTTATAGGATGCATAATAGAGGGTGGAAGTCAGTTTACTGTGTAACTAAACGTGACGCCTTCCGCGGAACTGCTCCCATCAATCTCACTGATAGGTTGCATCAGGTTCTTAGATGGGCTACTGGCTCAGTTGAGATATTCTTCTCTAAAAACAATGCAATTATGGCCACCCGAAGAATGAAATTTCTTCAGAGGATAGCATACCTCAATGTTGGAATTTATCCATTCACTTCGTTTTTTCTTATTGTCTATTGCTTCCTGCCTGCACTGTCCCTCTTCTCTGGACAGTTCATTGTCCAAACACTTAATGTCACTTTTTTGGCTTACCTCTTGGCTATTACTGTGACTTTGTGCATTCTTGCTGTGCTTGAAATTAAGTGGTCAGGAATTGAGCTGGAAGAATGGTGGAGAAACGAGCAGTTTTGGTTGATTGGAGGGACTAGTGCACATCTAGCTGCCGTGCTTCAAGGTTTACTCAAAGTCGTTGCAGGCATTGAAATCTCATTCACCTTGACTTCAAAATCTGGCGGTGATGATGTTGACGACGAGTATGCTGATCTGTATATTGTCAAATGGTCATCCCTTATGATACCACCAATTGTAATCATGATGGTGAACTTAATAGGAATAGCTGTTGGAGTTAGCAGAACCATATACAGTACCATACCACAGTGGAGCCGTTTACTAGGCGGTGTTTTCTTCAGCTTTTGGGTCTTGGCTCATCTCTATCCTTTTGCAAAAGGTTTGATGGGAAGAAGAGGGAGGACACCCACCATTGTTTTTGTATGGTCGGGTCTAATAGCAATCATTATATCACTCCTCTGGGTGGCTATCAATCCACCAGCCGGTACAGACCAGATAGGCGGTTCATTCCAGTTCCCATGATGATAGCTCATTCTTTTTGTCAGATTATTACAATTTTCCTTTGGAGTTTAATTATTTTTTTTTTCCTTTTGACTCAACAACTCAGTGATAATAGTGAATGAACTTGTATTACTGTTTTAGTGTTGTGAATTTTATTCCAGAAAGTTGTTTTTAGGAATGAAAAATGTTTGATGGTGATATACTGTCCAAAAAATATTATTTGCTGACTCAAGTTTTATAGTTTAGGAATCATTTATTTTATTTGTTATATGTTTATATCTATTCTCTAATTCGCTATATTAGTCATTTAGGCTATGTTTGGAAATGGATTGTTTTAAAAGTAATGCGTTTAATTGTATCTGTACTAACATTCCATTGTGTGAGTATTTTAAAATAATGGATTGAATGGGATGGATCTTTGATGAGATCTATTCCATTCCCTATTTCCTTCTATTTTTCCATGTCAAACGTTATATCATCTTCTCCAATGTTCCCCGTAGTCTTTCCCTTGTGCTTCCCATAAAGCACCCTTCCTCCATTGTCTTGCACAGATCGTCCAGTTGTCTTTGGATTACCTTTGGACTGATATTTTCTGTTTGGATTATATAATCTGAAACCTATTTTGGATTATATAATCCGATGAAACCTATTTTGGATTATATAATCCGAAATCATTCGGTTTGCAGCAAACAACATGCACTGATTTCATGTTTTTGTGGATTCAACAATTCTTCAATATATAACGGTTTAAATATATGATTGTGATACACCCCCTTTTAGGTGTGTAAGTGGTTCGGACAAAACCGATGAAACCGAAAATTCAAACCGTAAAAGTATCCGACCTTGTTCAGTTCGGTTTTAAACCGAACTGAACCAACCTAAACCGATCTTGTTTGGTTTGGTTTATGGTTTTTAACTTTGAGATCCAAAGAACCGATGAACCGAACCGATGCTAACCTCACTCCCCATTTTAGTAATATTATCCCTCCTAACACACACTTATGATTAAACCCAAAGTTAAAGTCCAACATAAAATACTCCTTAATTCATTCACTTTCTTTCATCATCATCTCATCTTATCACTCATAGTCTATTTTGTTTCTACTAAAAGAGAACATTAATTGTCAGACACACTTAACCCATCGTTCCACACCGTCGTTGGGATCATCCATCTTTAGTTAGTTTTTTCATGTTAGTTATACAAATAGTTTGAAAAACAAAGAACATGGAAAACAAAGTTCCAAGAAATATTTGAGTGTGTTGTATGCATGAAATACAAATTTGTGAAAATATGGATTTTTTTTTATTTGTATTTCAAACAAACCGATCCAAACCAGCTAGTTTGGTTCGGTTTCTTTTTTGAAAAATTGTAAAAACCAAACCAAACAATACTGATGAAGATTTCATTGGTTATGACTTTTTTTTGACTAAAAACCAATCCAAACCGAACCGTTACACCCTTACCCCCTTTAAGTGAAAGCTCAATCAAGTCATGGACGAGCCTTAATAGTGATGAGTAGTCGGATAGCCCAACATTTGAAAAGAAACAAATCAATTTAGAGCATTATTTTTCCCACCCTGTTGCCTTCTCGCGTGCCCTACAAAAATTCCAATAATACCCCTGGTCCGGATTTCGTTTTCCGGACCATATTGTTAGTGTTTCTGGAAAATAAAATCCGGACAAATACGATATGCATATTTTGTGTCTTTCTTTGATGTCAAGGGTCTTTGTTGACCGTTATACGACCCCTCGCATAAGCTGCAATGCAATTGCAGGGGGCGTATGAGCGGTCAACAATGACCATGACACCACAAACACTCCTAAAAGCTACCTAAAAAACTAATTTTTTTTGAAGAAAATGTAAGAAAGGAGGTGAAGAAGAATGAAGGAAATTGTTGAAGATCCAAACTTTTTTATAGCCTTTAATAAGTTATAGGTCTTAATTACAGTCAAATAAAACGTGTTCCACATTCAAAACCGTCAAAAAATGCATTTAAACTCCACTATCCGGCCTAACCTTTGGTGAAACGTCACCGACCAAAATGTTATTGAGGGTTTCCGGATTTTATAATCCGGAATGCATGAAGTTATTCCGGATTATAAAGTCCGAACTGCACCGGACCCT
>Ga0315913_1003461_pt1 | contig 18979 bp, 12 predicted proteins | sample MpolsnodulesMG_FD_207736 | JGI IMG/M metagenome (GOLD analysis project Ga0315913, IMG submission 207736) | Medicago polymorpha root nodule microbial communities from Los Angeles, California, United States - small nodules | ecosystem: Host-associated > Plants > Roots > Nodule | place: USA... | reverse complement strand
TATCAAGAGTACTCATGTAGCTAGGTACTCCACTCCATATAGAGTATAGATCTCATTAAGAGTTTCTATTATCTCAACCTCTTATCGCTTCAGGAATCATGCCTTTTATGATTTATTATAGCATGTTCACCTCATATCACTTCACGACTTGTTATTATCCATTGAACCTATTTGTTGGGATTTCTAGTCATTTAGGTCAGGTTACTATCATGAGTTATTCCATAGGCACTAGTCCAATCTTCATTGATGTGTTATGGACTTTCTCTCTAACTAGTCCTTTCGTCAAAGGATAGGCTAAATTTTCATCAGTGTGTTCATGATCCACTCTTACAGCCCATGTGTAGAGTATCTCTCTAATAGTTCTGTTCTTATGACGTATGTCATCTCTTACCGTTATAGTAACAGTTCTCGATTTTTGCAATTGTCGCGGTACTATCGTTATGGATCAACACAACTGGCAATTGTTTTCCCATAAGGGAATATCTGCTAGCAAACATGTTAACCAACTTGCTTCCTCACTAGTTGTTGCTAGTGCTATCTTCTCAGACTTCGAAGTAGACTGAGCCAATATATTTTGTTTCTTAGATTTTCTAAGAAACAATTCTTTCAGAGATACTAAATATATATTCACTGATCACTTTGGAATCATCTTATAAGATGTTCCAATCTGCATCTGTGTATCCTTCTAGGCCAGTAGAAATCTTTGATAATGTAATCCAAGGTTCATGGTTCTATTTAGGAATCTTAAGACCCTATCAATAGCTTTCCAATGATTATTACTAGGTCTACTGACAAACCTGCACAGCATTCCCACGAGATAGACAATATCGGGTCTAGTGCAATCAATGGCATACTTAAGGTTACCATTGATGCTCTCACACTTTAACAAGTGTTCTTAAATAGTTTTTCACCTGGATCATATGGTGTGCAAGCAGGTTTGCAGTCAAAGTATTTATATTTCCTCAAGATCTTCTCAACATAGCGAGATTGATTCAAAGAAATTCTCTTTTCTGGCATGATAATTAATACCCATAATTACACTATCTTCTCCGAGGTCTTTCATATCATAGTTGTTAGACAACAATGATTACAGAGCATTCACAACATGAAAGTTTGAACCAAATATGCGTAAGTTATCTACATAGAGACATATGATTGTGCAAATGTTATTATCATATTTATAATAAATAACTTTGTCACTTTCATTCACTTTGAACTCATTTCTTATCATTAAGTCGTCAAACTTTTCATGACATAGCTCGGAGACCTTTTAAGACCATACACAAACTTATCTAACTTGCAGACCTTAGTTTCTTGGCCATGGACTACAAAACATTCAGGTTGTTTCATATAGAATTCTTCTTCAAGTTCACTGTTTTAAAAAAGCGGTTTTAACATCCATTTGGTGTACTTTTAAATTATGAATGGCAGCAAGATCAATTAGTACCCTTATGGATGTTATCAAGGTGACTAGAAAGAAAAAGGTGGCGAAAAAATCTATATATAATTTTTATTTTGTCTAAGACCCTTGGCTACAAGACGAGTCTTGTATTTATCAATAGTTCCATTGGGTTTTATTTATTTAATTTTTTTTTTCTTTCAAGATCCATTTACAACATATTGGTTTGCAACCAAAATGCAAGTTTACCAAATACTAGGTCTTGTTAGACTCTAGAGAATCCATATCATCTTTTATGACTTCCTGCCATAAATCACAATTCAAGGAAGACAACTCTTCTTGAAGGCTAGTCGGATCCTCTTCTAATGTATAAACCATGTAATCTGGTCAATACTCCTTAGCAACTAGTGTTATCTTATTCAATGTATAGACCATGTTACATCTGATTCAATGTTCTCATCAGTGCTTATGATCGCTGGATTGTGATCAGATGCAATACTCCCACTAGTGCCCCCACTATTTTTTTAATTTAAAGGGGAATTTAATTTCATAGAAATCATCATCTTTTGATTCTATGATCACATTAACATTTAGGTCGTAAAACCTATATGCTTTCTAGTTAATATTATACCCAATGAATGCATATTCATAGACTCTACTAGTGATTTTTACTCACTTTGGATCTGGAATCCGAATATAGGTCAGATAATCCCAAGTTTAAAAAATAAGACAAGAGACATTGTCTTTTCTTCAAAATTTCCTAGCTAGAAATTTTGTTCATAGATTAAGGCACTCTATTTAGCACAAATCAAATAGTTGATTAAATTTTTCCCAACAATGAGATGCACTTCCAGAATTAAGCATGCTGACAACAACCAACTCGGTAAATTATTTTTAACCGCTTTATCGTTTATATAAAGATAGTAAGATGCAGTTGTTTCATGAATAATTCCTTGTCATTCATAAAACTTATTGAAGTGTGAAAATTATTTTGTGCTTCTATCAATACCAAAAGCGTATCACTTTTATTTCCTACGAGATATACTAAAGTATAGTCTTAACAACCATCGATAAAAGTGATAAAATATCTTTTCATATCTAGTCAAGTCATCATCAAGGTCGCATACATCATAATGATTTAAATCTAAATATTGATTTATGCGACTGCTTGATTATTTTTTTTTAACTTGACTGCAAAAAATCATATTCTTTCTTTCTTTAAAAATTACAACATATTTCATTCTTCGATATAAATTGAATACGACAAATATGAATTGCAATGTACAAAACCAAATATCATGTTATTATTTTAGTTTTATTAGACAACTTAATGCATGATATTTGTCTCATATCTTAAATGTCAACCAAAATTATATCAATAAATGAAACCAAATTATGTCAATTAATATGAGGCGTTGAATTCCATAAACCAAAAGAAATCATATGCTTCAACTTCATTTTGCAAAGTCAATAATTTGGAGTCAATTCCTTAACGACATTGAATATAAATCAAATTGCCTTCAAATGGTGTAACTTCAAACTAGTCCAAAAGAATTTTCTTCGCAGACATAAAGTTTCCGGACACCAAACTATAGGCAAAATGTTCATAGAAATTTCCTTAATTACAAGAAAAAATTGCATGCAAAGCAATTTCGATAATTAGAAATTAGAAGAGACTTTAATCTCTACCAAAGACTTTATGCACAATTTAATTTCTTTAAAAGAAATTAATTTCCTTCATAAAATTTCTTAGACAAAAAAGTCACCCACATAATCTACCAAAAGGTTGATCTTTAGTATTCATAATAGTGAATTACTATCCATTCAGGTAAGCTTGTAACGCAACGCTAAACCCATTCTTACACTTTATCATGTTCTTTTAATCAAAGTATTTCTATAGCCTTTTTATCCTTGTTGTAGTTTACAGACAACAAACTAGTAATTTCTTCGGTCGATATGGCAGAAGGAATCGTCTTAAAATTGTTGGAACAATAGTTAAAATTAGTTAAAAAATATTTTTTGTCACCGAAGAGATTACTACGCTGAGTCGCGGACTAGGTCGCTCTCTTTAAGACGTTTCGAGGCACTGCCTAAAATTGTGCAATCAGACTATCAACCACGACGCCCCCAGGACAGCTACAACTGTATTAGAGTCCTATTGCACTATATGATCTGTTCTAGAAATACACCTTCAAATATGGTGCTAAGACCACTCTAATATGGTATTGATACCACTCTATTATGGTACTAAGACCATTCTTATATGGTACTAAGACCACTCTAATATGGTGTTTCCACCACTCTAACCTCTAACTTCTCTAATGACATAAAACATAAATAGAGGCTATATTCTTAAGATCATTCTTATTTTCCGAAGGGACGCTTTATCTCGAAAGGGACTTTGATCTTAAGAATATTCTTATTTCCGAAGGGACAAAATTTACCGAAGGGACAATGTTCTTAAGACCATTCTCAATTCCGAAGGGACATTATAAACCTAAGGGACTATGACCTTAAGAACACTCTTTAAATCCGAAGGGACAGAAAAAGAAAAAGAGGGAGAAAAAAAGAATGGCTCGTCAACACAAGCTAAAAGAGGGAGAAGAGAGAAAAGTTCTTTGTCAACTCAAGAAGACTTTTGGTGTGAGAAGAAGTGAGGGAGAGGAGCTCAATTTATAGGTGAATAACCAAAGATAAGTTACAAATCCAATGACTATTGACTGTTAGAAAATCAATGGCTTGATCTCGGCTCATAAATGAGCACTAATCGAGAAAGTTGACATGAGAATTTTTTTAATTCACACAATAATACTTAAATGTGTTCCAACAGCTACTGTTCAATGACCCACATCTCATTTTCTTGTTTTCTTCAATTCATCATCTTCCTGTAAAGATAGCAGCCATCCAGGAAACAATGCTCACTATTATAATAGATATTGCACTTGACAGCATCAGTATGTATGAGATTGTGACGATGCTGCTGATAACTAGGTGTATTATTGTATTGCAACTTAGCTGTACATGAAAAAATAAAACAAGAACGATCAGAAAGACAATCATGATTTTGTCATGGTTTTCCATGAACTTGCCACAAAATGATATCTTTAGTGCTGGAAAGATAAGCAATATCAAACATAACATCGTTGGCTTCATGGCTATTCGCTCAAGCCTCCCTCTTTGTTGTTGTTCATAAGAAAACAGGAAAAATGAGATATGGGTAGGCAATTAACTTTTGTTGGGGGCATTTTCAGTAGTTCGAGGTGCCAATGAGCAAATACTAGGTGCCTAAAGAGCAATTTTGTTACTAAATGTTTGGGTGAAGAACTTTCTCTACGCAATTTGATTAGGCGTCGTGTAATGGAAGCGATACAAGAGGGAAAAGAAGGAAAGGAGGTGGCCAGGAATCTCCAAGCAGTGGCGGAGGGACCATGGGGGCCAGGGGTGGCCGTGGTCCCCCCCACCCCCAATTTTTCTAAATTTTTTTTTACTACTATTATACTATTATTTTATACTACTATTTACACATGATCATGAAAATGGTCTCCCCATTATTAGCATTTGTGTCATTTTGTATGTTGGGCCTTTGTTTTTTATGGCAAAAAAAACTTTCACTTTTGAAAAAAGCCCATTATGTAAGTTTGTTTGCTAAATTATACTACCTTTTAAGACTTGGTCCCCCCAATGTTTAAAACCTGGCTTCGCCCCTGTCTCCAAGGACAAATGGCGAGCAAGCCCTGCCCGCCACGGCAGAAGAAGACACACAAAAACCTAAAGGCTGCGAAAAGCCCTGACAGTGTGGCATTTTTCAAATCTTAATATTAATATAATAACATCGCATACAAAACTAAAATATATCAACCATAAATTACATACCTTTACTAGGGATGATTTCCATTCTTTATTACTTTTTCGTAGAAACAAGAAATACTTTTATTATATTTACTGTTCTAGAGAATCCTAATAACACGAAAACCAACTGAAGAAGCAAAGGTACAAAGACTTACACTTATATTTAACTTAAGAAAATCAATCATTGTGACATATGCTATGCAAATTCAAGTCACAATTCCTCAATGTTTTGCAATCACCTTAGTGAGAAGCAAAAAAATGATTTCAGCTGCTCCAGTACTTCCGTATCACAAAAACACCCTTTTGATAGTTCTCGCAGCAGCGCGGGATATTAACTGTTGAACCAAGTTAGCTGGCAATTGAAGTAATTGTTGCTGGGATTCTGGTGAGAGCTGAAATTTACATATATAGTCATGCATCAGCAGTAATAAATAATGTCAAGATGTGAAATTGCTTATGAATTAGAACTCCTCTTGTCTGTGTTAGTAAACATGGTTCAGCGGCCACATATCTTAAATAATACACAAATGCTTAAATTTACCTCAGGAATGACAGAAAGAACAGGAAGAATGTCTTGAATGGAGTCAAATTGATTTAAAACTAGTGACAGCTCCTCCGAATACAGTATTTGATTCTGGTTGGGACTAGCCTTTGTCTCTCCCTATATGACATTGACGGAAAGTACTTGCAATTAGTCATAAACAAGTTCAATAATAAATCCAATTATCGTTTCATAATTTATATCTTTGTCTCTCACTGTAGCAGCCACTATTAGACTACTACAGCCGATACTGATAAACACACTGCAATGGGGTTTTGCGTAGCACCTACGCACGCTACGCAATGTAACAATGTAGTCCGTGGAAACTCATTCATCAACGAAAACATGAATTCCCTGAATTTTTTACTGCCTTTCCTAGAGGCTTTAGAAGTCTACATTATGATTATAGTGGAAGAGTGTGTTCAAAATTTTAATTTGAAACAGTTTTAGGATTTTTCCTTTGTTTTGGGTAAAAGTTAGTTTCTGTATAATATATGACGCTCAGTGGGCATTCACAAGCACTGTAATCATGTAAGTACCATATTTCTGGGGCCTAAAAGAAAAATCAATCAAAAATGATAAAAAAAAATATAACAATGCAAAGATATAGTTTTTGCGTAAACTAAAACACTTACAATATTGAAGTCTTCTTTTCTTCTGGCCCCTGATAGTAATAGCATAAGGCGTTGGAAGGTCCTTAAGTTGACTATATCTTCTTCGGTCATTAAAGGTGAAAAGAAGAAAGTACTGAAAGGAACTCTTGCTGCAGCTGTTTCCAGAGAAGCTAGCCCAAGTGCATCTAAACCCTACATTTTGATTGAAAGCAAATTTTAACACACGGAGGGGGGAAAACTAGATTAGAAATGAAGAAAGAAGGACCTGATGAAGGTGAAAAGATTAAACTAATATCCTATAAAAAAAATATATTAAACTAATAGTCTACAGAGGCCTAGAATGCATGAGGTGCCGGAAGCATGACAAAGACTTTATCATGAAAACAAATACCTTGGCAAATTCTTGAACAATTATTTTCCTCACAAATCCACCCTGCAACAATTATCATGAAAGGCATGTTAGAACGGAGAAGTTAAAATGCAGTTGCAAAAAAGCATCTAAATTGTTAATGGCGAACAATATGTACCTTTTCTGTTAGTGTAAAAGAAAGGATTTCCTTCATAACCATTTTTGAATCTGCACCTGCAGATGGTATCTTTACTAAGGTCTTATCTGTTTTGGCACGGAGAGACTGTCATGAAACCGTATTAGGACAGGATTTTTAAGAAACTATGCTAAAAACTGGATTTACTGAAAAGAAAATAAAAAAGATTAATGCTCATTTTAATGTAGCGTAAAGGATTTCAATGATGCTTTGGACTGAATATCCTCTAAAATTGCTCATTTCAAACAGAAGGTCGGTTTAACAATTGGCAATTCTTTAGCAGATTACTAGAAAATACCAACGACATCAACCAAGTATTTTGTTTAGATATACCAGTAAATAGATGAAAATCCACCCTGAGGACGAGAACTCATAGTACGTTGATAAATTATTGATTACTTTTTTAAACAATAAAAAGACAAAAGCAGAAAGACGAGGGAAAAAAAAATAAGTAAAAAGAAGAAAATACTCAAACCGGTCTATTTTCAAAAGAGGGAAATTAGTAAAAAGTAGAGAAAGAAAATTATAAAATTTTACCTCTGTCAGCAAAGACTCAAGTCGGTCTATATCGAAAACACCGTCCTAACAATAGAGGTATGTCGTCAAAATTAAGTGAAAATATTTAACAAATGTCACAACATAATTAGATTAGACAATGAGGAAAATCAGAAAGAAAAGATATATGGGTACAAGAATCGAGATTGCATGCACTGGTAAGGATTTCAATGCAGGGTTTCCTATGTTTACCTTATAAAGAAGATTCTCCAAAGAAGATCTAAGCTGAGGGGAGCTGTCAGTAAGTACTTTTCTGGCAATCCATGGGTAAGTACTACCCAAGACTTTGTAGTCTGGGTTAAAGCCAATTGCAATTCCTTCCAGTACCGCAAGGCTGCATACAGAATATTTTGTTAAGGATTTTATAAAATAAAAGACATTAAATTAAGCCAGGTATGAAAATCTCTACCTTCGGATAACAAGTGAGAAGTATGAAGGTATCCTAAATTTGAATTTATACCTAAAAATAAAAAATAAGAGAAAAAAGATTATACATAGCATGTCAAAGCAACATAAAATAAAAACAATGAGACGACTAACACGAGGAAGACAAAACAGTGAAGAAAGAATATGCTACTCCACTCGAACAATCTTTGATCTTTGGTCCATTAAGGTTTGTGCAGATATATTAAGAAATAATAAATTTATGCAGGTTTATATGGTGGATTTTTGGCGGAGCGTGATAATCCATCAACCATCCACCATTGATAACATCAAACTATCATTTACATGATATGACTGTAGGAAAATCAGGAGAGAGATAATTTTATTCTTCTTGATTTTGTTTTATCTTGTTCAGTCCTACTTGATTTTTATAGGATTTGATTTCGTTTGTAATTATTTCAGTCCATTAGCAGTGTTAATTATTGGGACAACATTTACTGTAATTTCCTCTATATAAATAGAGTAATGATATTTGAACAACCATTTTTGACAACTATCATGACAACTTCTTTTTCCTCTCTTTCTATTGGTCAAAAACAATGGAGAGAGAAAAAGGAGGAGAGAGAATAAAAACTTAATGTGAGTATGAAAGAGAAAGTTGTCACAAAATGGTTGTACAAATATCATTTCTCATATGAATAGTCCTAGACATAAAAAGAAAGTTCTAGACAGTATAAAAGCATACTCATCTGTTGTCAATATATGAACATAATAAATAAGCAATATGCCTTTGGTGTTTTGCCCACGGCTTTTTTCAGAGTTACTTAACTAATAATCAAAGAGGTTGGACTGCTATGTAGGATAAACTATAGACCTTACTGTATTTTACATACTGCTTTTTTCATTACCAAACAGATAGAACTTTCAAATATTTTGTAGGTTCTAAAATTATATATTTTATGTATTAACAAAGAACTTACATGGTTGTTCCTAAGTCTCCCAGAAGGTCTCCAAAGCTGATATTACGAACTCCTTTGGAAACAGCATTTTGGAAGACGCCTACAAAGTTCAATGCAAGCGAGAGAATTAACAAATTAACCTCAAGAAAGGAAAGGAATGTTAACTGCAGCATATAGTTCCAACTATAAAATTGGAACATGTATTCCAAAAACAGTATTTTAGAATTCACCTAAACACAATAAAGTAATAACCTGTCAAAGCCTGTGTAACAGCTTCTTTCTCTGCAGTTGGTGGAAGAAGCCTGAGAAAATTACAAGCAAGCAAATCTTATAGCACGGAAAATGTTAAATTTGAAAACTTAAAAGGGAACAAAAACAAACATAAATACCCAAGAGTGACAAAGTCCGTAGCCAATGCACTAAAATCACGATTTACAAGATGTAGACAAGCTTCAATGAATCCATCGCGCAGTTCTTGTTTGAATTCACCTGTCATGCCAAAATCTAGCCAAAAAGTAGGGGAAATTGTTTTAAAAAAATTTACAATGAAACCAGACATAAATTAACTAATATAGAACAATAAATAAACTAATATACACATAACAGTAAATAAACTAATATAGAACAAACCAGACATAAATTAGGCTATGAGATAAATTTTACGATGTGGAGTACCACAAGGAAATCATGGAAATGTCATGCACAGAATCCTATTTCATAATGTGAGCATTCCACTCCAACTATTTGCCCCAAACAAATGCATAAATTGTGTAATTTGCAACAAAATCTTAGCCCCCTTACCCAAGTCATTACCAAACAAAAAGAAAACTTCAAAACACCGGGAGACACACCCAATACACTTTAAAATCACTTAATAGTTGTTCAATAAGAAAAGTTGTCACTTTACAGGACACAAACAGGCGTTCATTTGTGTCCAAACTAGAGCAATCCGTGATACTACCTCCGTCCCAAATTATAAGACCCTTTTGAGAATTGTGTCCCTTTTTATAAGACCCCTTTGGTATTTCCAATTATATTAATTATTTCTTTACCAACATACCCATATTTATTTTACATATTTTTCTTCAATCAAGAAATATCATGTTGAAACATAAACTAACTATTTCTCTTAAAGGATAAAAATGTAAAAACAATAGTAATTACATACAAATTTAATACTAATACAAACTTTTTTAATTCCCGTGATTTGGTAAAAAGGGTCCTATATTTAGGGATGGAGGTAGTATTAATTATTAAAGTCATGAGAAATGTAAGTGTGAAGGGTCAAAAAATTGTACACAATCATCTGTTTTAATGCTATTGAGTACCACATATCAAGAAATGATCAAGCTATGCCTAGATTGTAACTTAATCTCAATCATTAAATCCTCAAAACAAGGAAAATTGGTGAAAACATCAAATACAAAGCAAAAAGAATAAATGCCAAGGATAATAAGATAAAATATGAATTAGCAAACATCAAGGATTTGGTATATCAAATTTTAATTCGTCAATTACCTAAATAAGCTAATTTGCCATCAGATGTCCTAAGAAGATTTCCAGGGTGTGGGTCTGCATGATAGAACCCACACTCAAGAAGTTGATTGAAGGAGCAGTAAACTCCAACCTAGTCATTATCAGGAAATATAGAAAATAAGAGCAGGCACCATTATACTAAAACTAAGAATTGTACAGATTAAAATTAGAATAAATTGTTTGCAATTAATTTCGTAGATGACCTCAATAAGGTAGAGATCCTTTACTTCCGACAACTTTCTCCCCTACAATAGCAATAGTAAACTTGTGTCAGCAGAAGGCATGGTTTTTTTCAACAAGTGATAGAAAGAAAATGTAAGATATAATGGTCACATGTAGGATATAGACCGAAAAAGGCACACCATATCAATTTGGAAGATTATTTTCTGATGATATATTACACAGCTATTTCTCTAGTTAAGTAACATATGTTCTTTCTCACATCATTACAGAAGAGGATATTTGTGATATTTTCGAATAATTACAGGGTTGCATCACATGTACTGAAACTGGAATATACACTGAGTTTATCTAGGGTATTGAATCTATGCGGACATTGACCCATGATTGAAAAAATACAGTAATCAAATGGTAAATGGTATAATACCTCAATCCATTCCATAACAAGGACCTTGCGAGTTGTGTACTCCGTGTACATCAAAGGAACGACCACATCTTGTATAGAACCATATAAGTTCCTGCCCACAGATAACAAATAATAATGTATTCAAAACAAATTGTTTCTTATTTCTTACTAAATGAAAGCATGATGCATCATATTTGAATCTCTAGGGAAGGGTTTTTATGAGTTACAATCTCCGTCCCTAAATATAAGACTCTTGAGAATTTTTCTAGCCTCTTTTTATAGGACCTCTTTCACATTTCCAACTGTATTTATTATTTCTGTACCAAAATATCTATAACTAGTGTACATCCTTTTCTGTAATTAGCAATGAACACTGACCGAAATATAAATTAATTATTCTCTCTCCTAAAGGATAAATTTCGAAAAACAAGAAAAATTGTTAACAAATTTAATACTACCAAATTTATTAAGTCTTGTGATTTAATCAATGACATCCTATAATTAGGCACGGAGGTAGTATGATGTTATAACATTTTTATGGCTGGCATTAGGTCATATCCCTAGATCAAACTCCAAGAATGAAGGCATACTTCCATGTAATTTTGTTCTTTTCTTCTCCAAAAGTCTATGGTGTAAAATGAAAAGAAAATATCAACCTTCGACACAAAAGTAGTTGCTGCCATAACAATTCCACTCAGTCTCAACGTACTAAAACTTGTATCAAATACGTTCTAAATTATATAACTAGTTACTCCCTCTATCCCCAATGTTTAGTCTTTTAGGCTTTGTATTTTTGTCTCCAAACTTTGGTTGCTTTAGGAAACTATGATATAATTAAACATGGTTTTTCCTTGTACTTTTATGAAAACTAAAAACATGCATTAATTGAATTTTATTTTCACTAAATGAATTAAGGGAAAATAAGCCTATATACTTGTCTAAATTTATTGTTTCTTAATATGTGTCTCCAAATCTTAAAGAATCAAAGAGCAGGGACGGCCAGAGTAACTACAAGTAAACCAAACCATTTGCACACACTTTCAGACCATACGTGGAACAACTTTGAAAATAAGGTCAACCATTCATGGACAGAACTACAAATTTAAAACCTTAATAGCATACACTTACCTGAACTTGATACCATTGCTTGCTTCATTATTGTAGTCCATCTCCTGCATTCAAGCCTGTATTCAATTTCAGTTTCTAAGATTTTTAATGCTGAAAGATTGTGTATATAAAACTAATTTGTTGAAGATCTTATAATCTCAAAAAGAAATATTTCTTTTAAGTGTTCAGTAGTGTAAAAGCAAGAAACTGGTGAAGAAAAAGAGAGCAGAGAGCGGGGGAGAGATTTTGTGAGTAAAAACTGATTCGGTCATTTCTGAATCAATTAACAGACTAATTTGCATCAACGGTAAATTTTAATGAAAAAAAAAAATCAAGAATGGGATGTCAATAAGATGTTGTACTATGACTCCTATATCAAATAAAAATAGAAATGTTATTGCACAAAAAATGGACTTCAATCCTAACAGAAGCACAACTACACCAAGCAATACTAGAACATAATTTTGATGAAAATACAAGAAAACCAATGCATACCCGAAAAAGGCTTGATGCCCACTCATCGACAACTGCCTGCATAAATACAAAAACACACTCAACAAAGTGATGTGATACGGAACTGTAGAACATAAATACACATGCATACATACATATAGATATGAAGATTAATGGATATGACATGAGCTTAAACGAGATAGGCAATAAAATTAGAGATCGATTGTTATGCACCAACGAAGTAAAAAAACTTCACATGTATCTAGGCCCAACCACGATTTCTAAGACAATTAAATCACACAAATATGTCGCTTTGTTATTTCAGTTCGTAAAACATCACAAATATCTACATGATGTTAATAATAGATACTGATACATTATTTTACACAACGAAAATATCTATACGATGGGATATAGTTGAACGCATGTGTAAAAAAAGATACAAACTAACAATGCATACAAATTAAATCCTATGAATTATGCCCCCTAATTTCTGTAGGCTTAAATTTAACATCAACTAGTCATCCAGTTGAAAGACATTGGTACAACTATTAGAAAGGAAAAAAACAGGAGGGGGGGCAGCCCGGTGCACAAAGCTCCGTGACACACAGGGTACGGGAAAGGGTCCCATCATTTGGTGAAATGTATGCAGCCTTACCCTGTTTTTTACACAAGAGGTTGTTTTCAGGATTTGAGCCCGTGACCTTTCAGTCACATGACAACAACTTTACCGTTGCGCCAAGGTTCCCCCCTCGGTGGAAACTATTAGAATATAAGAAACTATAATATATTTGACATTATATGTGAATAAATAATAGCTAATCTCCTTCTTTTATCCAAAAATCCCTAACTTCAACAGCAATGATAACCATTTTGGTGTTAACACACTCTGAATTCTAAAAGCAATCTTATTCACATTGCAAGCTGCAACATTACCTGAAGATCAGTATTCAATTTTCCTGCTCTCCTAGCCAGCCCAGCCATAAAACGCAAGATCAAAATGTCAAGGGAAATTGCAGCTTGAACACCGGGTCTTTGCACTTTAACAGCAACAACCTGTCCTGTTCTGCGAAGCCTGGCTTGATAAACCTATGATCCAGAGACAGAAGTTGTAATTTCAATTAATAAAATTTAAAATTGAAGATACATACATGACATCTCAAAACTCTACAAACAGCAGCTTGAAAAATACACCAATAAGGCCAAAAGTATAAACCTGCCCAAGAGAAGCAGCGGCAACAGGCTCAGGTGAAATCTCAGAGAAAATTTCAGTCAAGGATAAACCAAGTTCCTGTTCAATCATGTTGAAAGCAACTTCTGTGGAAAATGGACTTATTCGATCTTGCAGCTGTGAAAGCTCATCTAGATACGATGGTGGTATCAAATCCTACAAAAAAAAATAAAAAATTGGAATTGTATAGCTTAATTAAATTAGTCACCGAAAATTAAATTGACATGTTCTTAACAGAAAATTCGTATTAAGTTACATTTGAGCATAACATATACAAGCATGCCGAACCACCTGCTGGCCATTAACAGCATATGAACATTTAAAACTCAATTGGTAAAATATTTGGAATTTCATATTCAAATAAATGACAAAAAGGAAAAACTGAACGAATAACAAACCCTCATATCAACCAGATCAGATAAAAAAATTATAAATATTTTTAGGTATATGTGTTTAGGATATTTGATTCAAGATGTAGAAGATTTGAAATACAAGATATTTGGAAATATGGCAGTCTAACTGTTGAAATTTGGGGCCTAACTCATCCTTACAAAACCGGCTTGTAAAGTGCCTCCTCTTTATAAACTCTTATCAAAGCGTCCTATCTAACCGATGTGGGACTAAATCCACCCCCTCAAAGACAAGCCAACACAAGGCAACTAGGGGCAGATCGCAATTAAGGTGGGATTACCAACACACCCCTTCACACTCGGGACGGGATTTCCATCACTAACTCTAAATGCTCAAAATTAACTTTCATGATGTTTTTCGTCTTGTTCCCCTTCTTAAAGTGTGCTCCAAAGGAAAACTGATAATGATAGGCACATGTGTATTATGGGGAGCCTAAGTTCGACATCAAGTAGTATGTGACGCTCGGTGAGGTTGGTTAGATGGTTGGCGTGAAGGAGTAAGTAGGTTCAGGGTTCGATCACCGCCGCCAGAATAATACTAACTAGACTAACATTTATCATTAAAAACATGGTACTTCAGAAGTTTGGTTCTTCCCTCTTCATAGCTAACTTTTAAGGGAGGGTTCCCCATACGATTGGGTTTTTATCAAATGGAATTAGATTCAGTGGCTGATATCTCAGAATGGGGTTCCTACAGAAGCGCTAACATATGATGAAAGCAAACCCATACAGGAAGAATCATAAATGACCAGAAACAAAGAAAAGAATATAGAGATAACATTTAAATAATGTTAGAGATAAATCAGAGCTTACGGAACGAGACGATATAGCCTGAGCAATTTTGATATATGCCTGCAACAAAGTAGTTTGGATCAGTAATGAAAAAAGAAAAAAAAATTAGTTTGCGGGCATGATGATATACAAAAACCACTAAGAAACTAAACTATTATATACACAATCCACTATCTATAATGTCCTTAGTAATATTAAAGACACTTGAATTTTCAACGTCAAAATCCTCACTAAACCAAACAAAGATAGTGAAAATAACTCGTACAAAAGTTACATGAACCTAAAAGGGAAATTCGCAGGGAAGGAACTATGGTGAGGTTCAATTTGGTATCCCTTCAAAGCTGCGAGTGAAATTTTTTTAGCTTGTTTGCTACTTAAAATTCAAAATGCATTTCTGAAATTTTGGCTCCCAGTTAAATGTTACAAATTCACATGACATATTTAAAATTTTGGCAACAAAGTTAACATTACATCAAAAAAATTATCAATACATTCTGTGACATATCTGAGATGGAATAACATCAATGTCCCTATCAATTACCATAACTCAATCCTAAGATATAAAATAGCACCTAGTTTGAGGATAGAGTGCATTATAAACTAGAGTTCCAACAATTATAAAATAACCAGAATGACATACCGGACCAAGTTCCACCAATATTTTCCTTAGCTCTGCAGCTCTAACCTGCAAAACCGAACAGTAAAAAGGTGAGTGAATCAGTTCTTTTCATTGCAAACGCCAAATCAAATGTTTGAATGCTCTGCACTCTAATACTAACAAATCACTACTTTCCTAGGTTCTGTAAATCCTCTCCATGCTAACAGCAACAAATCATTTCCATCAAATGCCTAAAAATTTCTTATTTCCGTATAATCTGTAAGCTATCCTAAAGAGCTTATGAACATGTCACAAGTTTGTTTCTTAAGTTCTCTGAATGTTTGGATAAACAGCTTATTTGCAGCTTATAGAAAAACACTTATATATAATCTATTTCTATATCAAATAAAGTTAACTTACTTTCGTATAAGCTATAAGTTGTTTTCATAAGCCATCTTGGAGAAATTATGAAAATAGCTTGTAAACAATGTCAGAAGCTGTTTTCAATTTCATAAGTTCTCTCAAACCGTCTCACAAAACTTACGCCACTAGATAAACTCAAATAAGCAAATCCAAATAGTTGTTTGGATAAACAGCTTAATTTGCAGCTTATAGCATAAGCACTGATCATAAAAAAGCTTATGAATAGGTTATTTTCTATAACACAAAGTCAAACTGTTTTTGTAAAATCTGTAAATTGAGTCAAAAGCTATCTTGAAGAGCTTATGAAAATAAGCGGAAAACAGTTTATGGAACACGTCATAAGTTGTTTTTAGTTGTTTTCCTATGTTATCACAAACAATGTCAAAACTCACAAGTGCTTATGTTAGTAGAAAAGTTCAAATAAGTCAATTCAAACACACACTAAATTAAATGAAAAAGCTATTAAATTCAACCAAAAACTAGAGTAGCAGAAATAAGAAGAGATTCTATACCTCTACCTCAAACATATCATCAGATCATCAATACGTGCATCGAAATCAGTCACTATATAAATAAAAACCTTATCTTGTAGCCTATTGCATAAGTGCTTATCATAAAAGTGCTTACAAATAAGCTATTTCTACAACATAAGATAAAATCAAATCAAAAGGTTTTTGTATAATATACTTTTTTCATAAAATATCCTGAAAAGCTTATGAACATTGGCTAATACCATAAGTTCTCCTAAAGAGTGTCACAATTGTTTATGTCAGTAGATACGTTTCAAATAAGTCAATTCAAACATCGAAAAAGACGATGAATTCAAACTCCACAACAAAACTCGAGAATCAACGAAAGAACAAAAGCTCCAATATTACCGAAAACATCTCAAGCTATCATGAAGAGCTTATGAAAATAAGCTGAAAACAGCTTATGAACATGTCATAAGCTTTTTTATTAAGTTAAAATAAGCTGAAATTCACTAAAAAAGACGCTGAACTCAAATTCCACCACAAAACTTGAAAATCAAAGAAAATCAAAGAGTTTCACTACCTGAAACATCTCATCCGCTCGATCAAATTGCTTATCAAGAAACCTCAATCCAAACCACTTCCCAAACGCGATTCCAGTCTGAATCAATCTCCTCGCAACAACAATCGGTTTTCTATAATAAATCGTCGCAATCTTTGATATACTGTAATCTTCTAACGTTTCTGCTTCCAACACGCTTAGATCAAACAAGTAGCCTGACTTCGCAGTAAACGAATCATCGCTGGTGGAGAGGGATGCGGCGGTGGTGGTGCATTTGACGGAGTAGCAACGACGACGACGGCGGCGAAGACGGTTAGAGGAATTGGAGATGGAAGAGTTAGTTGGGATGAGAAAAGAGGGAAATGAGAGAGAAGTTGGTGTTGTTGAGAGATGGAGTCGCATTTTATAGGGTTTTGTTTGGGTTTAAAGAAGTTTTTTTGAAAAATTTGAATGTGATGAAGAAGGTGGTTATGGTTGGGATTGGAGAAATGGAAGTTATTATGGTTATGTTTATGGTTTGGGTTGTTTATGACCTTAGAATTTTTGTTTGGTATTTGGGTTTATCTTGTATGTTATCGTGTTATTAAATTTTGAAAAATTATATTATGAAGCACAGTGAGAACAACATGTATAAATTGTAACAATATATACAAACAATTACATTTACTTAATTTACATTACATTGTACTAAAAAAATTATAAAAAACTCAACAATCATTCTCTACGCAATTTCATGTTGTGAAACATGAAATTATTGAATAATCAATTCATTATCAATGTTGTCGAACATATTACGATGTTATTAAATTTCATGTTGTATTCACCACCAAAAAAAATTCATGTTGTTTTCTATGAACCTATTGATGTATAGGTCCATACTGGATCAATTTTTCCCACCATTCGATTAGGCTATCATACCAAATCTTAACATGGTCATCTACACCAAATATAATCTATCAACTCTATCCTCTCGTTTCTCTCTCTTTCTCCAATATCACTAGCACCAAGTTTTTTTTTTTTTAGGGAACTAAGTTTATTTATGATTGTGTATTCAAATTTTTGGATTTGGGTGGTGATTGTGTTCATTTACGGAATCTGTTATTGGACAGATCCAATGATTTCAACATACATGCATTCATCCAAAATGATTTTGGAATTCCACCTTCTAATGAGTTTGATCTAATGTCTAATTCTTTCAACTGAAATGGCAAGCTACTCCCTTCAAGAATCTTTCCACTCAGTTGATTAGAAGAAAAATCCAATGTCTTCAATGATGTGATTGCAGAAAGGTCAGGTAAAGTTCCAGTGATTCCATTATAACTGAGGTCTAAATCTTGAAGTGAGTTTCTAACACAACCACTAGACAAATTATGAAGAATTGTTTGAATGTCTTCTGTGAAATTGTTTTGACTCAAACCTAAAGAACGTAAGGTGCATACATTCACGAAGGAATTAAAATTGAGTTTCTGATCTTTCGTTTACGGTAATGTTCAAGGAACTAAGCATCAATATCTCTTATTTATTAAAGTTAACCCGAAAGCTAATTGTTGTCCTATATTTAATCTAACTTTAATGCTTAATTTTACTGTATTACCCCTATTTAATTATTAATCCTATTTTTTTGATAGATCAAATCAGCCCTATTTTTTGAAGTGTTCTCAACAGATCACACTCAATCTCCTATTTTTTTGAACAAAACAAATATGTCCTATTTTTTTGAACAAAACAATACCTATTTTTTTAAACAAAACAAATCTCCTAAACTAAACTAATTACCCTGTTTTTTATGAAAAACAAAATAAACCTATTTTTTATTAAAAACAAATCAAAATCCTTTTCAACCTAATTATCCTATTTTTGTTGAAAAACAAAACAAAAATCGTTTCCTAATTATATTAATCGTGTTCTGCAGAGCAAAATTAACTAACAGATCACTCTTGTTCTTATGCAAAGCTAAATAAACAC
>Ga0315913_1003458_pt1 | contig 18986 bp, 7 predicted proteins | sample MpolsnodulesMG_FD_207736 | JGI IMG/M metagenome (GOLD analysis project Ga0315913, IMG submission 207736) | Medicago polymorpha root nodule microbial communities from Los Angeles, California, United States - small nodules | ecosystem: Host-associated > Plants > Roots > Nodule | place: USA... | reverse complement strand
ATCTCAGCAACGTTACCCGCATATCGATCCACTGGAACATGCTGTGCTCCCAAAACATGTTCTTCACGTTTTCGTCGTTCGTTAATTCCACCCAAGTGAATGATATTCTCCCCTCGTCGAGCGTTGGGCATTTATACCGAACGTATTCCACCCTCCTTGTATCTCTGGGGTTGACTCCTTGGTTGAATTCATTCAGTTGATCTTTGGGACCTCTTAACATTACGCCAAGGCACCGAACCTTCAACCTTTGAGGTTCTCCGCCGTTGAATTTTGCATGAACATCGATCCACCCGACCATTGCTTCAAATCTACACAATAAGAAATTAAAAATAATCAATGGAAAACTCATTCAAACATTTCATTTAACACTTGGAGTGCAAATTATACATAAACCCTAAAAATGATAACTACAACATAAACATGCAAACATCTAAACAATTAAGCAATATAAGTGATTTACATACAACATTGTATAATTTCTTGCAAAAAAATTCAAAATTTTAACAAAACCCTAAAACTAAAAAAATCTAACATAATCATGCAAACACTAAAACTAAAAAAATCTAACATAATCACGCAAACATCTAAACATCATAACAATTAAGCACTATAAATCATTTACATGTAACATTCTATAATTTCTTGATAAAAAATTAAAATTTTAACAAAACACTAAACCTAAAACTTTTGGATGAAAAATACTAAACCTTATAACGGAGTTGGATGAAAAAGTGTAGTGGTGTAGTCATTTTATGATTTGAAGAAATTATTTATAACATAAAAAAATGACTAACTTATTAAAACATCCAACTTAAATATTTGGCCTAAATAACTAATTTAGCTTATATGTGAGAAAAGGAGTATTAGCTAGTTATTTGATCTTATACTTAATTTATATTGGAATAACCAGCTTCCTTGTTCTCACATACAAGTTAAAATAGTTATTTTTACACCTATTAAAAAAAAAATTGTCTCATTTAAGATTTTCTTAATAATAGTATCGTCTAATGTTTTTTTTAAAGAAGTCTCCTCTAATGTTTTAGAAGTAATAAAAAAAAGTTAATTGTATTTTCCAAATTACCCATGATATGAACTTTTTCTATGAGAATAAAAAGAGATTTTGAAAAATTAAATCTAAATTGATTGAAGTGTGTAATTAGAAGGAAAAAAATTATAAAAATATTAACCTTTTTCTTATATTACAGAGCAATAAACACCAACGTGGTGTTAGAGCACAAACATCAGTGGTGGCATTGCATACGTGTGACATTGTATGTCAGTATGGATACCACTAATTAAGAAGGTGGTAGTAGCATTGGTTGGAAGCGTGGCCAAGAATGGAACCGTATCCATACTATTTGGTTTTCAGTTTTTATCATTATTTTATTAAGGGCGTGCTATATGTTGCGAGAGGTTTGCTCGCTAAAATTTCACGATACAACATTTTGTCGTATTTCAATCCATTTTCTTCTAAGCTTTTGGATTAGTTATATTTCTTTCTTTCTTTGCTATACTACAATTGAATAGATAGAGAGAAAAAGGACCACGTCTGCCTCAAAAGAAAAATCCACCGCCACAATCACTTTTGCATGCAATGCCAGCTGCCATGAATATACTAAGTTGAAGTGGTGGTGGTCTCATGGAATCAAGGTGGGAAATAACATTGGAGATCAAACTCATCATAAAGAGAGAAATGAAATTAATTAAAGAATAAAAACCGGTGCAAGGTAATTTCGTGATGTACTCGTGATATGCAGTTTCGGGATATTTAGCATTATTGTTTTTATTAATAACTAGCTTTTGCCAATTCCAAGGATCCAATTGTTGGGAATGATCAAAGAGGAGATAGTTTTTGGAAGAGGAATGGTGAAACTTATAACAACCATCGCGACAAGAATTTTCAAGAGAGAAAACCGGCAGCACTTAAAGGTCGATGGCACAAAAAAATTAATCCATCTATTTAAAAAAGAACATGAGTTCGATTTTTAGAATCATCTGTTTGGGAAGTAGCCTAACCCTAGTGTAAAAGAAAATCAGATGTCTGGCTGGCACAAGGTTTAATCGCATAGCGTATCCAAAAGACAAACAGTGAGAATAACTCAATGATTAGTCTCAAAACTGTTACAAAAGGCATAAGCCGTGGGAATACTAGTAGCGAACTTTTGGGGGTCAAATATCATAATTACTGGAAAAAAGACCCATATACATAATTTGTGTTGCTTCTATTTGAGAATAGAGGAAGTATATTGGAAAGAATGCAGCTAATACAAACAAACTATCGATTAGGCATTTAAAGTTATTTACTATTAGCTATTGAAAAATTTGGACTTGTATATGTCTTTTCTCCCATCTTGGTATACATTAACCACAATTGTAAATTATACCCTATAGTGTTGCCTCAATGGTGTAACCATAGTGTAGCATTGAGAGAAAAACTAGTTTAGACAGCCAATTATTGTTGAAATTGTAACAATGTTGTAGTTAGTGTCTTAGTCACTTTGCCGGTTGTTGATATATATTGTTCAAATTTAGATTACGTATGATATGCTTGTATTTATGAAGTAATATGACTAGCTATAATGTTTGTGTGCATTATAATTATGAAATAATTTATAATAGACTTTTGTTCTAGAAAAGAAATTAGGTCTTGACAAAAAAAAATAGCTATCCAAAATAACAATAAAAATTAAAATAGCAGAGTCAAAACTCTAAAAATGAAGCAGAATTTAATCATCATCGTTTTCTTTATAATTCCTTTTGCTTTAGCTGATCTGAAATTAGGATTCTACTCCTCCTCTTGCCAAAATGCTGAGTCCCTTGTTCAGCAAGTGGTGCAAAAGCACTTCAGTCGAGACAGATCCATAACGGCTGCATTGCTTCAAATGCACTTCCACGACTGCTGTCAGAGTAAGCCGAGTCCATTGTTAAGCAAGTTGTGCAGAAGCGATTCGATCGCGACAAATCCATTATAGCAGCCTTGCTTCGCATGCATTTCCATGACCGTTTTGTCAGAGTAACAACTATCTAGCAAAATATATTCTAAATTCTAGTTTGTGAGTCTGTATAATTAGTTTTTGCAGCTAAGAATAAGATTCTTATCTAACAAAAAAATATTCATTTTAAGTTACATCAACTTTTGAACTACTCTTTTTGCTTACACTTCATTCGGGAAGAAGGGTATCTCTTTATGTTTGTGTACAATTATTATATATATATAAAAACCTGAAAATTTCACACACACATCCACGCATGCGCGCGCACACACTCAAACACACACACAAAAACATGTTTGTCCTTCAACAATATCATGTGTAGACATCATAACACTTGCTACAAGAGATGTTGTGGCCTTATCAAGAGGACCAATCTACAATATTCCCATAAATCAAATTACTATATATGATCTAATTTATAATTTTATAGTGAATATTTACGTACACTACCATTCTGCATTCAAGAAAAAGATAAAATATATCAGTCTAAATTTTAGTCTGCTCAATTGAATTTAATAATTTTTCAAAGTCTAAATCCATGGTTTAGTTTGGCGATATTATAGCTGCATGAAACTCGCAACATATTAACTAGCAATTCAGTGTGAAAGGCGGCAATTTCAACTATGTGAAACCTCTTTAATTTTCTTCATATATAAAGACATTAAGCCTCTTTGATTTGAGAAACATGAGATCAGATTGTATTAAGAAATTAAGAGAGGATAACAAGTCTCAAAATGAAGCAGATATCAGTCATCCTCTTTTTCTTTATACTTCCTTTGGCATTTGCTAATCTACAATTAGGGTTCTATGCCTCTTCCTGTCGAAAAGCCGAGTCCATTGTTAAGCAAGTTGTGCAGAAGCGATTCAATCACGACAAATCCATTGCAGCAACCATGCTTCGCATGTATTTCCATATGACCGTTTTGTCAGAGTAAGAACTATCTAGTTAAATATATTCTAAATTCTCGTCGGTGAGTCTGTATAATTAGTTTATGCTATAAGAATATGATTCTTTTTGCTTACACTTCATTCAGGAAGAAGTGTCTTTTTTTTTGTCAAACAAGAAGTATTTCATTATGTTTGTGTACCATTATTATATATATATATATATATATATATATATATATATATATATATATATATATAAACCTGTAAATTCCGCACACATGCACGCACGCGCGCTTACACTCAAACACACACCCAAAAACATGCTTGTCCTTCAACAATATCATGTGTAGACATCATAACACTTGCTACAAGAGATGTTGTGGCCTTATCAATAGGACCAATCTACAATGTTCCCATAAAGCAAATTACTATATGATCTAATCTATAATTTTATGGTGAATATTTACGTACACCACCATTCTGCATTAAAAAAGAGAGATAAAATATATTAGTCTAAATTTCAGTATACTCAATTGAATTCAATAATTTTTCAAAGTCTAAATCCATGGTTTAGTTTGGCTATATTATAGCTGCATGAAACTTGCAACATTTTAACTAGCAATTCAGTGTGAAAGGCAACAATTTCAACTATGTGAAGCCTCTTTAATTTTCTTCATATATAAAGAAATTAAGCGTCTTTGATTTGAGAAACACGAGATCAGATTGTATTAAGAAAGTATGAGAGGATAAAAAGTCTCAAAATGAAGCAGATATCAATCATCCTCTTTTTGTTTGTACTTCCAATGGCATTTGCTGATCTACAATTAGGATTATATGCCTCTTCCAGTCAAAAAGCCGAGTTGATTGTGCAACAAGTTGTGCAGAAGCGGTTCATAATTGCAGCTTTGACTCGCATGCATTTCCATGACTGTTTTATCAGAGTAAGAACTAACTGGTTAAATATATTCTAAATTCTAGCTTGTGAGTTTGTATAATTAGTTTCTGCTAAGAACATGATTCTTATCTAACAAAAAAAAATTCATTTTAAGTTTCAACAGTTATACAAAAGTTACATGAGAAAACTTAGTGAAAATGCTAATTGTTACTTGTACAAAAAGTTATAGTTTAAAAAATCAAAGCTTTGATCATGTATTACTTAATTGGTTTGTCAAACGATCAACCTCTGACCGCAGAGGCATAAGAAGATTAGGATCTATTAAAAAATTGTTTTGATTTAATTTTCTAATAGTTTTTTATTCAAAAGTTTATTTGTATCGATAACATACATATTTCCATCAATGTGTAGGGGCTGTGATGCATCTCTGCTCATAGACTCAACAAATAGCACCAAATCAGAGAAAGAAAAATGATGCAAACGAAACTGTTAGAGGCTATGATCTAATCAACGAGCCGAAGGAAACAATTGAAGTCATTTGTCCTTCAACAGTATCATGTGTAGACATCATAACACTTGCTATAAGAGATGTTATGGCCTTACCCAGTGGATTAAAATACAATGTTCCGTCTAAGCTTCGGAAGTTGTTTGAATCAGGTAATGATGCTGCATTTTTGGATTAGAATACTTCTTTTATTCTTGATAATGAATTTTACAAACAAATTCTTCTTAAGAGAGGTATATTGCAGATCGATCAGAAACTTACTTTGGATAAATCAACAAGTCCAATTGTGTCTAATTTTGCTTCAAATGGTGAGAAGTTTGTTAAGAATTTTGCAACTGCTATGATAAAGATGGGAAAAATTGGATTTTTGGTTGGAAATGAAGGAAAAATTCGGAAGAATTGTAGGGTCTCCAATAAACTCAATTAGCTAGAGTGGATCGCAGAGACTCTATTTTCTCTTTGGGCTGAAATAAAATTATTTAAGTGAAATAGAAAATAGAGTCTTTGCAATCCACTGTAGCTAATTAATTTTATTGAAGACCCTGCAGTTCATGCGGATTTCTCCTTCTTTTCTAGCCAAGACTTCAATATTTCCCATCTTTATCATAGCATTTGCAAAACTCTTAACAAACTTCTCACCATTTGAAGCCAAGTTGGTCACAAGAGGGCTTGTTGATTTAACCAAAGCAAGTTGCTGATCCATCTGCAAAATACCTCTCTTCAGAATAATATGTTTGTAAAATTCTGATCCAAAGATGCAGTATTATTATCTGATTTGCACAACTTCACAAGCTCAGTATCCAATATAGGAGGATCAAAATTCTTATAATTGATGTATCTCTGACCAAGTCCTAGAGACTGAAGGGTGTTAAAGGTTAATGATCATTATTTGAGTGAGATATGCATCACAATTCGTTGTAACTCTTGAGTGAAAATATTGTAAGGTAATACATATATTCAATTGAGTTACAAAATCTTATAATGGTATATAAGATAGTTAATGCATGTGCATAAGTATTCTTGTGAATATAGTCAAGAGGTGTTGAACTACATTAATATGTTTCTTTCAAAAAAAAAAAAAACTACATTAATATGTGTATTTTTTTAATCTCTTCCCTACGTGCTTATGTGTGTCCCATCATAGACCTTTAGACATGTGAGCAAGTTCAATAGTGTGCAAGGTTTTCTCTAACACTGCAATATGAAGTACTGATAACAAAGTTGGAGAGTTGATGTAGATTAGATTAATTTTTTAATTTAACTATTAAAAGGAATACCTTTTTATCAAATGGACCATTTGAACCATTCTTTTGACATGAGTCAAAAAAGCAGACATTCCACCAGTTTAATTATTTACGTTACTAAAAAGAAATACCTCTACCTAATAGTTTAATAAAAGGATCTTTTAATCATAAAAAGTAGAGCCATAAAACAAGGCTTTTTAAGACCCATGGAGACTTTGGTTATAAGTAAATAAGACTAATTGCTCCAAGAAAGATAGGAAAAAGTGATAAAGTAAAAGCACTTATGATCAAAGACTATGAGTCTTTGCCTTGTTAGAACTGCACTTAAAAGAATTTCCAATTATGACTTGCACTTCACTAGACAACAGAAAAATAAAGTAAACGTAAGTAGGGTAGTGTTTTTCCCTAAAGATAAAGGATAATGACTTAACCAGCTTAAAAGAGAGTTCTTACAAGATCAAATGTGACATACTACTAATTTCACCACTTTTCCCGTACAACATAATGCTTTCATGGGAAAAATCACTTTTAGAAAATGTATATTAATTTTCAACACTTTTCCTTGGTGCTCTTTTCTTGAATTGGAAAACGAATCAAAATTAAAGACCAACTAAGTTATGCATATGTGTGTCCTATGATAGTAATATTAGTAGTATCTTCAGTAAAAGTAAATTTTGTTCTGAACTGGATCTAAACTCATCCAAAAGAAACTTTACTGCAACATAACTCTTAGGGTATTCATCGCCGTGAAGATTAGACGGTGTTCCATCAATCACAACGGGGAATCGCTTGATGACCTTAACGGAATTTCCCTCCAAAACTCCGGAAAGGTTCCTCTATGAAAGGACATCCGCAACTAGGAGAAAGATATAAATCATTATAATAACTACCTCTCAATCTCATTGACTTGAACGTCTCAATGTTTATAGGTACAACACCCCACTGAGAAGCTCTTTCTGCCGTCATCCATCGCGCTCAAGCAAAGCCAACCTTTGTTTGCGATCCATCTCGGATCAATTTTGATTAAAATTGTTTGTGTGTATTGATTTGTTTACAACTAAGTTTGAAGTATAATAATGTCTCTGAAAGATTTACCAAGTTTGATGTAAATATTAATACACATTTTTCAACTCACCCAAACACTTGTATTTTGACTAAATAATAGGAGGCAAAATCAGTTATGGTATAAACCATATGAAATCAAACACATAATAAGTGTGTGTTTGGATAAAATTTTGATAGATGTGATTTTGAACATGCTTAATTTTGTATATTGATTTGATCAAGATTAAGTTTGAGATAAGGTTAATTTATATTTGTATATTTTTACTCTTAAAACAAGTTTGATGTAAGAGTTAGTATCGGAATCAAAATCAATTAGATTCAAAATGATCAAACTATTCTACTAGATTTTACTAAAATTCCATTTGACAGAAAACAAAATCAATCCCAACATATCTTGTGTGAATCCAAAAACACAGATAACTTCCAAATTCATTCTGATCCACATTGCACAATTGAATCATGAATTCAACATCTCAAACCAATAGATATTTGGCTACATACATTAATAACATCCTACACTTTTCTATTTACACCACTATAAGTGAGTAGTGTTGGAGTAGAAATAATCACTATCAGTTATCCTTTATTGTGTCAAAATAAAAAATCATCATTTTCAGAGATTATAGCTCAATACAAATTTAAGTACACAATTGAAATAAAATCTTACAATAAATACCACAAATCAATGCTACCTTAAAAAAACATTGCAAGAGAAACGAAGGCCAGCAATATGTACTAGTTTATTTGACTGAAAATATCAATGAAAAATTTAAAGCTAGAAAATTATTATATGCTTTCCTGGATTGTATGAGCATGCGAAATAGCTCCTGAGCTGGCTTCCAAAATCTGAGAGCCACCCAAAACACCGTCTTTTCCTTCTTCATTAGGCTTCTTGGTAGCTAATGTAGCCCGAATAGGACTTTTCGAGGCCGCATTTGTGACATCAGTTCTAATTGTTTTTCGAACCGGAACACACTTGTCTGTTTTGTCTTCATCTGTGAAAACTGTATCTCTACTGTGCTTTCCTAGGGTTGGTGAACCATTTCCTGAGCAGCAACTGTTACTTGTAGAGGAAGGCGGTGAGAGGCAAAGTGATGGTCCACTCCAATGTGATGCTGCTACAAGTTGTAAAGGTATATTTTGTGGCCGAATTCCTGGAATTGCCAACATAGGTGTTGGACACCATTGCATGGACGCCGAAGTCGGATGAACTGCTGCCATTGAAGCAACATTATTCCAACCTGGATTCATCGGTAGTACCCATGGAGAAACAGGATAACACTGCAACCAATTTGATGCATTGTGTTCTGATACTTCATCTCCTTGATTGCCGGTATTTGTTACAGAAGATCCACACAAGGACGGTTCCTCTCTATGTTGCACACAACTATTTGAATTTGCATCAGCACTTCTTTTCTGGTCTCTAAGATGAAGCATTGATTCCATTGATTCGCAAAGAGGGGTGTCAGGACCAAATTTCAATACAGTCTCGTTATCCGTAGATATGTGGTGGTGATCGGATGAGTTTGTAGTTTCTAGCCTCGTGGTTGGAATTCCATTCGTAGTTACTATAATTTGCCGGTATTGAGAGGCTAGGTGCTTATTCTTCCGCCTCCCAGCACCTACCGGAACATTTCTCATTGTTCCACCAGCAGTCCAATACCTTTGGCAGTTCTTGCAGAAATGTCGAGGTTGATTGACGTTATAGTTGTTGAAATAACAAAACTTGGTGTCCCAACTGTTGCATCGCGGACACTGAACAATCTTGTCTGGTTTCTTTAAGAGTTTATCTTGATCTGTATTACCGGTCTCCGTGTTATCTTCAGTGGGCTTGGAATTTACTATTGGCTCCTTTTCCTGTATAGACTCTTGTTTACTATCCATTGAATCAGAAGAGTTGTCTTGTTGCTCAGTTTTTTCTGCACAAGGTATTTCCACTTCTGTTTTCCTTGTACTGCTGCAAGTATCCTAAAATTTAAACCACAAATTAGTGATAAACTAAGCAAAATACAAACTGATAACATAATCTAAGAATAGACAGAAAAATGAAAGCAAAGAAACACAATTACAATATTAGCAAACACAATGAATTCTCGCATAACATGACAGAAGTATAACTCTTTGGGACCTCAAATTTTGCAAACATAATGTGCACCTATTTCACTAGTCCTGATCTTTTACTTCTATTGAATAACAATATCTGCCTCAACTTCTGCTTATCTCAGATAATTGGCAAAGTATTGAACTCAATTCATATACTTGAATTGCTATACAATAAGACTGAAAAAACATCAAAGGAAATTATGTATAAAATGCCAAGAGAAATCATCATAAAAAACACCTAGAAATTAGAGTGTACAAATGACTCTAACAAAACGAAGAGGATCAAGACCAAATCCTTTGGTTCACATCAATCCAAGAATTACAAAAATCAATTTGATGAAATCAGTCTAAATTAAGTTTTTTTTTATCTTTAGATATAACATCCATCTTCCATCACAATTATAACATAAAAAGAGAGAGATGCTACAATTCAAAAATGAAACAAATTCATCAATCATTGGTATAGCTAGCTTCAACTAAATACCACCTTTGTTTACATTATTTTGGTCTCAACCCTCTACTCTCTAGTAATCTAGAGTTTAGCCACGAAGTAAGTAAAGTTTGACCAAAGATTGTTATAGTCTGGATTCAAACTTTTGTTCTACCGAACAATTTGTCCTTAACTCAAGCTCATTAAAATAAATCTTAATAGTAACAACACCTCCACTAAGAAACAAAATTACCCTTCAAAATTGAGAAGATTTTGATGCTTAAAATGAACTCAAATAACCAACCAAAAATCTCAACAACCCCAAAAGAAAACAAACAAAATAAAAATCCAAAATTTACGTCCAACCCATATTCATATGCAACATACAATGAAATAAAAAGCATGATTCATGAAGAAAAACATAAGCTGAGAGGCTGAAAAGATTGTTATGTTGTTATTATAGTTATATATATGTACCATGGGTCCAGAATTGGCCGGAATTCGACATTCCGGCGCCGGAATCTTCCAACCAAATAGCATAATACCATGATCCTTCTCAGTCTCAGACATGTTCATATGTTGTTTCAAACTCTGAAGCTAAGCTAAGAACCTTCAAAAAAACAGAAGAGAAACAGAAACAGAGGAAGAATCAAACGTGTGAGTGTAAAAAACAAAGAAAGTGTTTCTTTTGTGTAACTAAAATTTGTTACAAAACAAGACAACTTTTGAAAGGGTAGAAAGAAAGAGTTGAAAGTTGCACTATAAACCCTCTGAAAGTAAAAAGGTTCCCTGCAAAAAGCACAAAGAACATGAGGCATCAAAAACACACACACATTAGTAATTTTTATTTTTATTTTTATTTTTATTTTTTATTAGGTAGATAAAAAAAGTATTCTTTAATTCTTTCCTTTCCTTTTGCAATCACAAAGTGTTTCTTTTCAAAAGATTGCCTTTTTATTTTTTATTTTTATTTTTTATTGAAAAGTGTTTTCTTTTCTCTTGATTGTGCCCAAACATGGGACCCTATCTATACATTGAATATAAATGCCTTCCATATCATTATGTTAAAGAGCTAATCTAATTGAAATTAAAAAGTTTTAGTTTTTCTTTCTAAAAGTAAAATCCAATCTATTTTACTTATAACCCAAACTACTAAACATCTTCCTTCTTCATTGATGTAAATGTGGAGTTTTTTTCACCTAAAAAATATAAAATAAGGAAGATTAGAGTAAAAAAATGTTCTCAACTTCTTTTATAAGTACTAAAACATTATTAGATTTTTAATTTTATTTTAATTTATAATTTTTTATTAAGAAGTAGTAAACTTTTCGCAAAGTCTTAAAAGAGAGGAAAAATCTTAAGTATAACTCAGTTGCTTTTTCGTATGATTCTTAACTAAATTCAACATGATTTTCTTAAATCCACAATTTTCTCAAAGTTTGTTATAACCAAAAAAATTATGTTATTAGTTAAAAATCATACGAAAAGTACCTAAAGAATTGTACTAAGTTTTGTCCTAAAAGAAAACCTACGTGTATACCACAAAAGAAATAATATTCTATAATATTTTCATTCTTTTTTTTTAAAGAAATATTTTCATTCTTATACTTTTATTCTTATTCTTTTTTAGAATAATCTTTGTATACCGACATTGTGCATTTGTTAATATATATTCAATTAAGTTAAATTGCAATAGCACTTTATAAACACCTTTTGATAATATATTATTGAATATATATGTGTGTATCAAAATTATAGTAATCATATATATTTACAAAATAATTAAGTCAAATGTTAATAATAAGTAACATTTAATTACAGGTTTAGAGTTTGGATTCAACTTTAAAAATGTAATAATGTTAAAAAAATTAAGGGAGATTTTTCTTTTATTGTAGTTATATCGATTTAAATGATTAATCTCTACAGTTATACATAAATGATATCTACTTCGTACAAAAATATCATTGACCAAATAAAATATGGACATGCTTTAAAAAAATAAAGTGAAATATGTATGTTTATCATAAAAAATAAAGATGATCTTGAAACACATTCTTTAACTCACATTGTTGGTTAAAACAAAATATAGTCTAGAATTTGAGATATGTATGCATGTTTGCATTTTCTGCTTTTGGCCACGCGCGTTTATTGCAAAAATAATAAAATAGAACAATGGAATAGCATATATGTAGAATATTATTATTGGCATTAGAATGGAAAAAGTGAAATATATGAAAAGAGGTGGAGATGAGAAAAGGAGAAAGTAAAAGTGCTAGCTAAGTTGGGGGGTGGAGACAGGTGGCAAATGAGTCAGCAAAGAGTGCAAATGATAGCCAAGAAATAAATTGGGTATTTCTTGAAGATGTGGATGACATCAGAAAAGAGAAAAAAAGACAAAAGTGATTCTTTCTTGATGCTTTTGCATTTGTTTGTTCCTGCAATTGCATTGCCGACTTAAACATGGCCCATGCTTCCATGCAACCCAACGCAAGGTTCACTTTTTACGCCGCCTTCCCCATCTTTGCCACATGCTCCTAATATACATGCCAATACTATTGGAGTATATCAAATTTTCTATATAATAAAATAATACATTTTCTTGGAGAATCTAGATTTGAAATGTTGTTGGGAAAAATACTTATGTTTTGTGCTTGAGTTATCTAAAATAAGTTACCTTTATTGAAATAAATTTTCGGCTTTAGTGAACAGTATTGTCAATAAGATTTCATCATCTTAATCTTTATATATGTTTGGTTTTACTTTAGATGAGGTAAAATCAGTTTTGAAAGAATTATTTCATAATTGAATAATTGCTTTTGACATGTTTGAATGATCTCGAGTGAAATTGAATTTGCCTTCAATTGATTCTAACTTGAAGTCAGAATTTGTAGTTTTTTTTAATGATTGATTAAAGAATTTGTAGTTTTTACCATATACAATTGAAGCATTGCTATTATCCTGATGGATTATATAGTGAGAGTGTCCGGAATTACATTCCAACCAATGAAAATGTTTACTGGCCGCAAAACATGGGGAGTGAGGCTCTTATTTTTTATTTTTTTATTAAGTATTCAAATAAAAATTTAATCTAATGACCTTTGCCAACACATTCAACAACAGTTCACGAAATAATTTTTCATTGGATCTATCATTTCTCATACAATTAATTTTTAGCGTTGAATTTATTTTTCAATTTATATTATATTCATCCATCTGAACATAATTCACCTTACATTCAACTCAATTACAAGAAGAATTAATTTTATGAAATAAATTAATTCAAAATTAATTTGTATCACCGTCAAACCGAAAATACATTTATATTTGATTTAAGGCACAACTCAATCAGTCGGCTTTATTTTACTCGTATTTGACCTATGTTTTCTGCTTTTAGCCTTTACTTGTGTTTTTTGTAGCTTATTTACTTGACAACCTTTGGAGGAGTTAAAAAAACTCACAATTGATGGCGTAATATTGTTTATAAAAAAAGTTGGGAGCTAATAGCCGAATCTTCAAGTTTGACAACAATTTAGCACGCGACAGTACCACCAACAAAAAATTAGCTTGTCTATCATGGCTACAATCGGTGCATGTATGCGTTTGTATTCTGACAAGAGTTTCAGCAGCATGAAACCTACGTCAACATCAAAGTGGTGCGACCCTTAACCACCAAACTACCAACCTCCCACTTTGGGAATACCAACTAATGTAGCTTCTCTTTGTGATGCAAGATAATACTTCGGTTGATCCACTTGAACAGCTCGTAGTAATGACCATGTATTTCATCAGGCAATAGATTGATATGAAGATACCTGACATTATGTATCAAGTCTCTCATCATCTAGTCGATATTGTTAAACCAATGGTTTGCAACGAGGTTTAGCAAAGTCTCTCATGATGCATCCTCATTTGATTTTACGCAGCAGAAACATATGGGTGATTTTTTCTAAAAAAAAAAAGTTGGAGGGCACAATCAGGAAGCTTCTGCAAGAACAAACAAGCAGTTGATTTTATGCCATGTTCATGATGATCCTATACCTAAGGATAAAAGGAGGGTAGCTAAGATCACTATGGAGGATATAGCATTGCTCCCTTAGAATTACTGTTAGGAATGACCAGGTGAAGGCACGAAGAATGATGAAACAGTAACCTTATCTATTTTTTCATGTCCGAGTGAAGAAATGAAAACGTGGAAGGACCATTTCATTTATGTCCTCTAGATTTTCTATTTGTCCTATCTTTTTTCTTGTGGGTCTCTCTAGACTTTATTTTTTTGTATGACATTTTTGTCAGAATTTTAGAAGCCATAGGCCATACGAAATCTACACTAAACCAAATTCAATCCAAACCATTCAATACCTATAACAAACCACATTAGTCTCCAAAAACATACTTAGAAAAATTATATTGACTTAATCAAAACCATACGAAATCCACAGTAAATCATAGTAGTCTCCATCGGATACTTTACAATATTCAAGCCAAAGTTCCTGTTTCTAGATTAATGATTCTTAGGATAATTAGCACTTAATATTTTAGTCTTTGTAGTTTTAGCCTAAGTATCAAGAGATTACTTGTAATGCAAGTCATCTAACCTCGTGCTTTCCATCTTGATGCTTAGCTATAAATAAGCTACCCTTGTACTTTGAGATAGTGAATGAAATCAATATTTTCACATTACAATGATGATGATGGCTAATTCATTTCAAGATCCATAATACATTTTAAGATCAATGTTTTCATTGAAATTCAATTTCAAGAAGGCATACAACTCGATTAGTTGGAGATAAAGTGAGTGAAGCCATAAGATAAAGTGAGTGAAGCCTTGCATATCCACAACATCAACGTCAACAACAATCCAATTGATGAGCTTGTTTCAAGGAAAGGGCCATGCAGGTCAATGTTCAAAGCAACAGAAATTGGCCAGCTAAAAGGTTTCAAGGTGAGTTTCAAAATTTCTTATCCAATCTTTCAATATGTGGACGACACCATAATGGTTATAGTTTGAAGCAAGTTGATATAATTTATGGGTTGTTAAAAGAATACTAAGGAGCTTCAAGCTTGTTTCATTATTATGGAAAGGTATACTCCATCTATCAATAGGAGGGTTTTCTTATAAATTCAGTGTTTGGTGTGTTTCCTTTATACTTATTTTCATTTTATAATGCTCCATGGGCAATGATTTAGAAGTTGATAAGGTTGTAGAAGGATTTTCTATGGATTGGAGTGCAGGAAATAAAATAGGTTTGTTGGGACAGGACGTGTATGCCAATCTGTCATGTACAACTCAGCTTATGCTTATAGTAATAATTTCCAATTGTTGGTGATTTGTATTGTCCTTCACGTAATGAAGTTATATGGTTATGTTCACTTTTGTCTTGTACATGTCTAATGTAGACATCAAACAAAAAGATGGTATGTAAGCTTACTATAAATAAATTAGGTATTAAATGATCGTAATCATCGTTGATTTTCAGATAACTTTGTGATTTTTGTATTATTTTTTGGCTTTAATATGTGTTTCGTCCCTGCAATTAGGGGTCATTTAAAAATTAGTCCATGTAATCGTTAATCCTAGAAAATTACCCTTGCAAAGTTTAATCATTTAAACATACCCTTTTCTCTCTTTGTAGCTGCAAGTTGGTTGGATTCATGGTTTGTTTCTGAAAAATTGAAGAAGATGAACAGTGCACCATATGCATTGTTCAAAGGAAGAAGAAGGATGATGAGGGTATTTTTGTCTATTCCCATGCCATTTTGCTAATTTGATGACGTGGCAGTCATTAAGTGGGTTAAGGGACGTAATTTTAAATGATTAAACTTTGCAAGGGTAATTTGTCAGGATTAACGATTACAAACACCAATTTTTAAATGACTCATAATTGCAAGGACGAAACACATATTAAAGCCTACTTTTTTTTATAAAAAAAAAAAAGAAGCATTTTTCTCATGTTATGGTCCCTTGGTTATCATGTTTCCCAACATTGTGTATCCTATTTTGTATTCATTTATTTATTTATTTATTTTAAAATATTGTTGATAAACCTGTAATCTTTTATTTTATGAAATATAGTCACGAGTTGATAAATTAATTTGGCATGCATAGCAACATTTTGTTTGGACTACCAAAGAATCGAACATAAGAGTATACTTGGTGTAATCTGACCGAAAATATAAGAGATGGAATGCTATAAAACCTTGTATGCATGCCTCTTGGCACCTTAAAGAGTATTCATGTGGATCCAAAAACCATAATACATACAAGGTCCTTTAGATACCTGTTCGAAAAACTATCTCCGTGAATTTGGTCACCTTAAGGATATTTGACACCGTATTCCAAAATATATAATGATGACCCATAATAATGAGTATTGAAATCGATATAAACAGGTGTATATTTTAAAGGTCTTGCTAATGAGTGTTCTTAGGATACTCTTTAAACTTTTTAAATTGATAAATATCCTTAAAAAATTTATCAATTAAAGTCTTTAAAAAGTATCCAAGATGCACTCGTTAACATTTTTCATACTTTAATCATTCATATAATAAGCAATAAAAAAATGGTATATTCAAATTCGGAGATAAGACTATAACAAACCCCTAAACCCTAAAAATCACGTATCAAACTTGAGATGCAAAGTCAAAACTCATAAATAGGTACACACTCTTTCCATCCAATTTAGACACAAATTGTAGGAAGCATCCTAAGGCTCCACAATAACTCCCCATGAAAGTATTTAATGATCGCATACCTAAATCAATATTATTTTAGTATACTCACATGAAATCAACAAAATTAAATAAAAATGATTTAGTCACATCAACTTACACACACGTAAATCATTATTGGTTCAAATTAAGGTCACGAGATTCAGCCTAATAATTTTGACATTTGTTAATTGAATTAGAACTTGTAGACAGCTGTAGTACTAGTATTAGTTAAGTGCGGGCAAAAATTTAATTTCAATCATCTATAAAAAAAAAAACTTAATTTGACTCAAACAATTGGACTCAAATAGTTAATGAACTCCATGAAATAACGAATTATTTGGGAGAGCCCGAATTCGATTTCTGGATGGAATAATTATTGGTCAGACTATATTTACCTCACGACTGAACTTCAAATTACCTGAGTTCACTTTCTCTGAAAAACGGATGATTAACAACAAAAAAATTAATTTAGACATTTCGCTCTCTCGATATGTGAACCACCACATTAAAGGAGATACTTTTTCCGTCGGTTAACTTAGCTACGTGCATGTTTGGTTCAACTTCTAGAGGGACCATAATTGATAATTGATTCTTGAGGTGTTGAATTGATTTTGACATGTTTGGTTGTTGTCGGGTAGAATTGATTCTGCTTGAAGTTAGAATTCATAGCTTTAGATTCTAAAATTGATTTTCACAGACAAATTTATAGTTAAACTCGTTTTTACATGAACGATCCAAACACAGATAACTTTAATCAAAATCACTTTTAACGAAAACCAATTCTACATATATAATCAATTTTATTATAATCAATTCTTCCCCCGCACAACCAAACACACGCTATAACAACAACAACATCATCAACAACAACAATTAACCATTAAAAAAACTATAATAATTAAATTGAGTTTGTATTTGTTTTATAAAAAAAGTGAGACTAATTCCATGGTGCACAAGTAAAATAGTCTTGACTCGTACATATTTTCTCGGTCCCTATTTATAAGATTATTTACAAAAATTTGTTTGTTCTCAACTACAAGACCTTCTAGGTAAAATAGTTTTGACTCGTACATATTTTCTCGGACCCTATTTATAAGATTATTTACAAAAATTTGTTTGTTCTCAACTACAAGACCTTCTACTAATTTCAAGATGTATTTATTACTTCTTTTTTCAAATATATCTCGTATTAATATTATCATTTATCTTAGAATATGAAAAACAAAATGTGAATGTAATTATACATTAAGAGTAATTTAATAATAGTCACACATATTGCAGACAAATTTAATTTTCCAAAAGTTTTTCTTAATACTCATACTTTTTGGATAGTGATATATCACTGGCAGAGGGATAAACTTTATTTAATTATTGGATCATTAAGTTTCATATATCTCACTTGATTTGATAGTGATACTTAATGATTTAGTCTCTGTTTGGTTATGCGTTTCGACGCCCCAAACACAAGTTTCTTTCCAAACACGATTTCATCATTCGCTTTGATATTTGAATAAAAGCAAACATGAATCCTAGCATTGTGTGTCTATCATCAATCCTATGTTTACTTCATAGTCAGAAATAAGAGCTTTTGCGGCAACTCATAGCGATTTGAGAATTTAATTTTAGGTGACATACTTCCTTCGGATGAGATATAAGCAAAAGTGGTAATTGAAAGGTCAACATACGTGGTTAAAAATTTAGCAAATATACGTGGTAATTGAATGTAGTATATAATTTCTCCAATTATCCATGAGGTCTCTACAATTTTCCCTAAATTACCCGTGGCTTCTTTTTCAGTTTCCAGTTTCCTCCATTTCAATAAGTTGGTCATAGTGATGATTTTGTCATTCCTCAAATTTTTTCTTCTCTACCCTGCAAACTTACTGCACTCTTTTTCTTTCTGTAGGTTAGAGAAGAAGTTGGATTTGGGCTCTCTTTTTGTCAAAAGAATTGGGCTCATAAAGCCCATCAATTTCTTTTCCTATACAAGCCGATTAAATGACAAATTCTCTTATTTGATAATTTTCCATTTTACCAAATTTTTCTTTTTTCTCTTGATTATTTTTTATTTAAAACCATACCGTTGAAATATTGCTAAATACAGACCACACCTTTATTATGATCCAAAAGTACTTTTGTGGTTTTTATCCAC
>Ga0315913_1003457_pt1 | contig 18988 bp, 15 predicted proteins | sample MpolsnodulesMG_FD_207736 | JGI IMG/M metagenome (GOLD analysis project Ga0315913, IMG submission 207736) | Medicago polymorpha root nodule microbial communities from Los Angeles, California, United States - small nodules | ecosystem: Host-associated > Plants > Roots > Nodule | place: USA... | reverse complement strand
TAACAAATACCAAACTCATAATGCGACAACGGAGGGTTAGTATTTGTTAATTCATCATCACAAATATCAATTCATAATGTGACAGCGGAGCTTTGATATTGGAACAAGTGAAATTAGACAAGGGTTGTGAAACATATGAGAATAGTCTAGCAAACCTTGAGACATATAAAGTTTCGTTCTTTAAGGATTCTAATAGCAATCAACCATGAGAATAGGCGTGGTTGCTAGAGGAACACACTCAAGGACTTTGAAAGAAGCTTTGATACGCTTAAGAGAAACTTGTCTTTAGAAAGTAGGTCAAATATAGAGTTTAGGTTTAGGGTTTGTTTGTGAAGGGTTTGTTTTTATGATGAACCAATAACCCCAAGGCGCTTTTTATTATTATTGTTATTTTCTAAACCATTACAAATCACAACATTATAATTTAATCTTCTTCTAATTCTTATTGAAAGTTAATTGAATTCAAAACTCCCTGTCGGAACGATATCTTTTATTACTACATTGGTAAGTCGTGCACTTGCGGTTTTACTCATCAGTAGGATGCATTGGTGTGTTCATCACTTTACACTCTTCAAGCTTGAACTTCTTCAAAAGATCCTTAGTGTATTTTGTTTGATGAACATACACCTCATCTTTGCTTTGATTGATTTGAATTCCAAGGAAGAACTTAAATTCTCCCATCATGCTCATTTCAAATTCATCCTGCATTAACTTAGAAAACTCATTCCAAAGAGATGCCTTAGTAGAACCAAATATTATATCATCAACATATATTTGCAGAACAAGAATGTCTTTCTCAAGAGTCCTTTTGAAGAGTGTTGTGTCAACTTGACTTCTTTTAAAATCATTTTTAATTAAGAAATTACTCAGTCTATCATACCAAGCTCTAGAGCTTGTTTAAGACTATAAAGTGATTTCTTAAGTTTATAAACATGGTCAGGATGCTTCAGATCCTCAAAACCAGGAGGTTGCTTGACAAACACTTCTTCTGATATCACTCCATTGAGAAATGCACTATTTACATCCATTTGATATAATATTATGCCATGATTTACTGCATAGGATAGAAGTAACCTGATTGCTTCATATCTTGCAACTAGAGCAAATGTTTCAGTATAATCAATGCCTTCTTGTTGACTATATCCTTGAGCAACAAGTCTAGCTTTGTTTCTGACTACTTCACCTTGTTCATTCAGCTTGTTTCTGAATACCCACTTTGTTCCAATAATGTTCTTCTGTTGAGGTTTGGGTACCAGATTCCACACATCATTTCTTTGAAACTGATTGAGCTCTTCTTGCATATCTAATATCCATCCATCATCTGATAGTGCTTCATCAACTGTAATAGGTTCTATCACCGATAACAATCCTATCATAGACTCTTCTTGTCTGAAGTATGATCTTGTTCTTGTGGGACTTTCTTTGTTTCCAATGATTTGATCTTCAGGATGTGATGACTTGTACTTGAATGTATTCTTGGATTGGTTAGCTTGCTGAGAGCCATCTTGAGCTTCATCAGAAGCTACTTCATCTTGCGCTTCTGGTGTGATTTCAGCTTCTGGAATTTCTTCATATTCAGCAGTCTGATCAGGTTCTGAAGTATCTTCAGGCATCTGTATATCTGCAACACTTTCATCTTGCTCTGGAGTTTCATTTCCAGGCTCTTTGTCATCAAATTTAACGTGCATTGATTCTTCAACACAAAGTGTTTCTGAATTATACACTCTGTATGTCTTTGACCTTTCAGAGTAACCTAAAAAGATTCCTATTTGGGTCTTGGCATCAAATTTCTTTAGGTAGAGCTTGTTGTTTAGAATGTAACATGTACATCCAAATTGATGAAAGTAAGAGCTATTAGGTCTTATTCCCTTGAAGAGTTCATATGTTGTTTTCTCCAAGATAGGTCTGATATAAATTCTATTTTGGACATAACATGTTGTATTCACTGATTCTGCCCATAAATGTTTAGCCAAATTATTTTCATGAATCATGGTTCTTGCCATTTCTTGTAAAGTTCTATTCTTTCTCTCTACAACCCCATTTTGCTGTGGAGTTCTAGGATAAGAGAATTATGGATAATTCCATGTTTTTCACAAAAAGCTTCAAATGGCTCATTTTCAAATTCTCCACCATGATCACTTCTTACTTTTAAAATCTTCATTTCTTTTTCAGACTCCATTTGAGTGCAGAAGTTACTGAATACATCATAAGCATTATCCTTACTTCTCAGGAATTTTACCAAAGTCCATCTGTTGTAATCATCAACAATGACTAATCCATATTTACTTCCATATAAGGATGCAGTGCTAACTGGTCCAAACAGATCAATATGAAGTAATTCTAAGGGTCTGGAGGTAGAGACAATGTCTTTTGTTTTAAAAGATGATTTCACAATCTTCCCTTTTTGGCATGCACCACAAAGTGCATCTAAATGATAGTCAATGTTAGGTAAGCCTTTAACAAGTTGTAACTTACTAAGCTTAGAGATTAATCTCCAGTTAGCATGTCCCAACCTTCTGTGCCACACCTATTTCTTATCATGCATTGATAGAAGACAAATTACCTTCTGATCAACCAATTCAGAGAAGTTGATTTTATAGACATTCTCTATTCTCTTTCCCTTAAACACTATGGAGTTGTCATCCTTGTTGACTACTGTGCAGTTGGTCTTTCCAAACATCACATCATAACCATTGTCACAAAACTGACTAATACTCAATAGGTTATGTTCAAGACCATCTACCAACCACACATTATTAATAGAGATAGAGGAGTTACCAATAGTTCCTATACTAATGATCTTGCCAGATTGGTTGCCTCCAAACTTCACATTTCCTCCTTCTTTCATTGCGAGGGTGAAGAGCAAAGACTTCTCTCCTGTCATATGTCTTGAGCAACCACTATCTAGGTACCATGATTTTTGCTTTTCCTTTGCTCTTAGGCATATCTGTAGTATTGACAATTTTAGATTTAGGAACCCATAGTTTTATGGGTCCTTTGAGGTTAGTACCAGAAGTTTTACTCTTCACTTCTTGTACCTTGTGATGTAAGTTTGATTGCTTCTGATTAACCAATACCTTAGGTTTAACACCTTTTGGTTTTGATTCCCATGAAGCAACAACTGTTTTGTTCTTCTGAGACTTAGACTTCAAGATACCAGACTCTGGTTTCAACAGACTCTGAGGAACAGGTTCTGATCTCTTCAGAATCTTAATCTTTGAAGTTTTAGAATCAGAGTTTGTCATTGCCTTAGACTTAGAGTTCTTTGGCTTTGAAGTAATCTTAGCCTTAGAGAAGGAAGCTTCAGGTTCTGACTGAACCACAATTTCAAACTTAGTACCTTCAGGTACAAAGAAGGTTTTCAACCCTTCCTTGATGCATTCACAACATGCTTTGAGACTGATTTCATTAGGTTTTCCTTCTGAAAGTCCAATCCCTTTACCATTGTTTCTGTAAATTCTATAAATCATAGAAGCCACTTTGCTTCTGTCAATACCACATATAATGAAGTCTTCAAGAGCAATTTCATGTTTACTTAAAGATTTTCCATTACACTTTTCTTGTAGCTTCTGACAAAGAAACTTGAGCTTCTATTCATAAGTTTTACAAATGAAGTCAAAACCTCTAAGTCCTTCTTCAGAAGCTTTTAGATCCATTAGAGTTGATTCTTGTTGTTTCATTAACTCAACATATTTTTCTTTTAAATCTTTCAACTCATTGGTTCTAAGTTCAAAGTGTGTAAGGAGCTATTTCAGAGACTCAACAAGTTCTTCTCTGGGAATTTTAGAGTATACCTCATTTTCATCTTTTGAGTCTGAGTCAGGTTCAGCTTCTAATGTCAGTGTAGCTACTAACCCCACAGCTACATTTGCGTCATCTCCAGCTTCTTCCTTTTCAGACCCAGATTCACTGTCTAAATCTTCCTAGGTTGCCATTAAACTCTTCTTAATATGCTTCCTGGATTTTCTTGAGTTGAAACTTGATTTCTTTGACTTGTCCTTTGATTTTTCCTTCTGAAGATCAAGGCAATCAGTAATGAAATGTCCAGGCTTCTTACAGTTGAAGCATCCCTTCTGATCTTCTTTCTTAGAGCTTTTGTAGCCACCTCCCTTACTCAGAAACTTCCTATTCTTTCTTGCCAGATACTCAAGCTTGTTGGAAAGCATAACCATCTTCTCAACATCAGCAGGATCTCCATCAGCGTCTCCATCAGATGATTCATCTTCAGATTCACTAACTTTGAGAGCTTTTGATGACTTCCCTTTAGATGGTAGAGCAATAGATTTAACTTTCTTAGCAGGTTCATGCTCATTTAGACCTATCTTATGAACTTTGAGAGAGCTGACAAGATCTTCAACACTTAGAGTGTTTAAATCTTTAGCTTCTTCAATAACAGTAACTTTAGGTCTCCATCTTGCAGGTAAGCTTCTTAGTATCTTGCTCACATGATCATAAGCTACATAGCTTTTCTTCAGTATTTGAAGTCCAGAAACTAGAGTTTGAAATCTTGAGTACATTTGATCAATACTTTCATCATCTTTCATTTTGAACAACTCATACTGATGAACAAGCATAAGAGCTTTTGCTTCTCTGACTTTCTTACTACCTTAATAGTTTGCAAAGAGAGAAGCAAACATTGCCTTTGTAGTAGATTTGTCACTCATCTTCATACATTCTGCTTTAGGTATAGCAGTGACAAGTGATCCTCTGATGTTGTGATGTTTCTTGTAAAGTTTCTTCTGTTCAGGAGTGTGTTTCTTTCTATCAATAGCAGCTCTTTCTTCATCAAGGACTAAGTCACCAACACCATCTTCCAGAATGTCCCATAGTTCTTCATCTAAAACCATGACATAACTGTAGAAGTTGGTTTTCCACTAAGAATATTCTTCAGGATCTCCATTAAACTTTGGAACTTTACCAGACTTAGCTTTCTTGTCACCATAATCATATGGTACATCATTGTTGTTTCTACTAGTAGGGGTGTCTTCACTAGACATGTTTTTCTCAAATCTTTTTCTGTTACACTGTTAAGTGTTAAGACAACAGACCAAGGCTCTAGATATCAATTGAAGGTGAGAAAAACACAAGGGGGAGTTGAATTGTGTTAGCTTTTTCTTCGTTTTCTCCTACTGAAGTCACTGATCAGAAGTAGATAGAGTTCAGAGAGAGAGAGAGAAAGAGAGAGAGAGAGAGAGAGAGAGAGAGAAGAAAGACACAAATCAATTATACAGGTTCCTTCCACAAACTAGAAGGAGTCCTGTCCCCCTTGCACTTCCAAGGAGAGTTCACTAAAAATGTAATATCTGATTACAACTGCTCACTGCTACAACTAGCAAGAGACTTCAAACTACTCAAGCACAACTGCAAGAGATTTCCTATGCTCCTGAACTAAATCAAGAGACTTCCTATGCTCAGGCACACAAGTAAGAGACTTCTATTCAAACAGAATTATAAAGAAATTTGTTTGAGGTTGAACACTTGATATACAATCAGTGATGTTCACAATACAAATCAGATACAGACTCTTAAGACTCTAGAATTTCTAAGATATGAAAGTTGTTAAGAAATTCTAAGTGAACTTTTGATGCATAATAATTTCAGCAGAGTTTTAGCGCTTGAAAATTGTTGTTGAGTCTTGTCATTCTCTAAGTCTTCACTCCTTTATATAGAGGTGTGAAAGAGACGTTGAATTGCCAGCACATAAAAAAGAGTCGTTTGAAGCTTGATCAAATCACAAATGATCTTTTGCCTGATATGGTTATTGTCCTATGAAGGATCAATTTCAAATCCATTCCAAGTCTGAAGGGACATTGGTGCAGGCATATCTGTTATTCTTGTCACTAACAGAGTAGTGGAGATAGTGGTTCTACACTTCGTACAATTGTCCTTTTTTCAACTCTCTCCAACGAAAAAGCATCCAATGCCTTCAAATCCATTTGAATTAGTCGTTGCTTTAATCTTCAAGTCTTCTGCAATGATAGGCGAGATTAAATCATTTGAACAGCCTTTGAAGCTTCAATTCTCTCATCTTCTGATGATCTTCAGCTTCTGATAATCTTCTGATGAAAACTGCTTCTGGTGATCTTGCTTCTGATGAGGTATTTCTGATGACGTCAGCACTTCAGGAGCACTTTGTCTTCAGAACCTCTTTTCTTCAGATGCTTCAAGGTTCCTGCTTGTTGATTCCATTGTTCTCATTTGTTCTTCCAGAACCTATGCTTTAAAAAGAGACACTAAATTTTTGTCTATGGTCCTGCACACTTGAACAAATATTAGCATATCCAATTGACAATTTTTAATACCTTGTTATAATCAAAACTCAAAGGGTAATGTTAAACACATTTTGTTCCAACAATAAAAACTAACATGGATATTGAAAGGAGCAACTAAATCAACCGGTCTAACAAATGTTAAAGTGAGCATATTGTTGGATAATGCATTACAACATTTCTCAGGGGTTGCAAAAAAACTTCTATTTTTTATTTAAAAAAATTATTCAATGCAGGGACGGAGATGGGGCGGGGATACCCGAACCCGTTGGGGATGGGGTTCAATTTCTCATCCTCGTTGGGTATGGGTAAGGTAACGGGTAAGTATATGAGAATCGGGTATAGGGACGGGGAATGTAAAACCTGTCCCCACCCCGCCCCATTGCCATGCTTATCCCTGACCACGCATACTTACTATCAGTTAGGTCTCTGACAATAAACACGAAATTTCACTAAGGTCCCTAACAAGTTGCGAGTTTAACATGCTACTTACTAACAATACTAAGGTATTGTGTTAAATACCAAAATATTATTATAACACTTGTCAAAATGATTCCATAATTGAATACTAAAATATTTTCATAATATAACTAGTGTATGCATTTTCTCAACCTCTTAGTATCTTTCTTTTTTGTGAAAGTTGAAAAAAATAATTTGCATCCATAATCTTCTTTGGAAAACAAGGTGAAGAGTTTTGGGAAAACATAACTTGTGCAACACTAGATATGTTATGAAAACATTTTGGCATTCAATTATGGAATCATTTTGACAAATGTTATGATATTATTTTTGTATTTAACACAATACCTTAGTGTTGTAAGTAGGTAGCATGTTAAACTAGCAACTTGTTAGAGAACTTAGTGAAATTTCATGTTTATTGTCAGGGACTTAACTGATAGTAAGTATGTACAGTCAAGGACCTAAAATAAAGTTGGTTTTTAATGGATGATTGATTTTGAACAAAAGAGAGAATTATATGACATTTAGGGGTTTGAGATTTAGGGATTTAAGGATTTGAGATTCAATTTGAGGATATTGATTTTTGGTTCAGGGACCAAAGTGACCATTTTTTACTTTCACTTTAGTCATTGTAACACCTCATATGTCACATCATCACTTAACATAATAATTTAAAGTCATGGACTAAAGTGATAACATAAGTGTTGAGTCAGGGATTTATTTGTATTTAATCCTGAGTCAGGAATCTATGGGACAACGAGCTGCAAAATCAAGGACTAAAGTGACTATTTACTCAAAAATGATTTGAACGCACGAAAAAAAATAAAAATATAATTATTTTAAAAATAAATACGGTTTAAGTTTTTTCTCCTAATCACGAATTTTTCTTAAGCACATATCAATATTTATCATGACCATGTAAAATGAGTGCTCTAATGCGTGAATCTATAAAAAGACACGTCAATCTACGTGACTTAAGTACAACTTAATTGAGAGGCATAATGATATTATTATGTAAGGGTTGAGTTTGAACTTCGTACTTTTCCACTTCTTTACATCTAAAATATGTGAGTCCTAACCCCTAGTTATTTGAAGAAAAAAAAAGAAAAAGAAATATGATTGTCTGTGTAGCTTAGTGTGCTACTCCATCCATTCCTTTATAATTGTTGTTTTCGTTGAGAAACTTTGTTCCTATTTATTTTTTTTATTTTTTTTGAGTAATTGTTCTTATTTATTTGTTGTTCTTTGATTTAATGTAACAGTAATTATCAATAATTGTCCTAATTATTTTTTAACAGGCTAAAATGAATTATATTATAAAACCAAAAGGTCTTCGGTACAAGATGTGCTTAAGAATACATTGGAAAGTTATAAAGATACAACGTTATCCAATACAAGAACGAACAAACAAAACAAGAGGAAAAACCAATAACAACCATTAGACAAAAAAAGGATTAAACCTCTAACAATTATAGTCAAAATCAAACATAGGATATGTTGATTTAAACCACTAGAAAACATGAAGATTAACTTTTTTTCCTCTAAAGATTGAATATGTTCCTCCTTTTGCTGAAATATGCTCTTATTTCTTTCTTTCCAAAGTATCCAGAGTCTTGAGAGCCATATTATGTTAAATGTCTTCCAATTTTCTTTTTTGAAAATCCACCATGACCCACAAACTGAAGAAGATGATCTGATAAATTCCCTTGCACTGCCGTTGAAAAGCCTAACCAACAAGAAACTGTCATTCAAATTTTACCTGAAAATCATATGTGACGAAAAGATGTCCTCTGACCTCGTTGAATCCACAACCTCCCGTACAAATTTCGTCATTGGGAGAGAGCACTCTTCTTCGAACTAAATTATCTCGTTGGAATTCGATTAAGAATCAAACACCAAACCAACAAATTTATCTTTAAAGGAAATGCTTTCGACCACAAAATATGTGAATAAAGTATAAAGAAACGTATGGAGAAAATTGTCTTATTTGCTATTGATCCTCAATCACATACATATACATAAAGCTATGAACTCTATCCTAAAATAACTTGCTAAACTTATGCTAGGACAGTCAACTGTCATATAATTCTAATTTATGAAAGAACCAACATTTATGTTTGACAGAATCAATTTACATTATTTATAACTGTCATATAATTCTAACTTATGACAAGATCAAATGTGATCATGCTTGATATGGAAATTCCTAATACCCCCCTCAAGTTGGAGCATGCAAATTGTGAATGCCCAACTTGCACAGAAAGTAGTTGAATTGCTTCTTTCCCAAGGCTTTTGTGAGGATGTCCTCGAGTTGTGTTTGATAAGAAACATGATTGGTAGTGATGTTGCCACTCATAACTTCATTACGCACAAAGTGGCAGTCAATCTCAATGTGTTTCGTACGCTCATGAAAAACAGGATTAACGGCGATATGAAGATCAACTTGACTATCACAATACAATTTCATGGGGAGAGCATGAGCAACACCAAGACTTAATAACAATTTCACATGTAGTAGCAACCATGGAGCGGTATTCTACTTCCGCGGATGAGCGAGACACAATATGTCGTTTCTTCGTTTTCCAAGAAATGGGGGAGTTGCCACTAAGCACAAACCAGCCAGTAAGTGATCGTCTAGTTGACGGACAGCTAGCCCAGTCAAAATCACACCATGCAGATAGCTGCATATCACAATCAGCGCGAAGAAGAATGCCTTGCCCTGGGTTGCCTTTTAAGTAATGCACAACACGGAGTGCAGCATCCCAATGTTCTTGTCGTGGATTTTGCATGAATTATGCAAGTGTGTGAACACTATAAGACAATTCAGGTCGTGTGACTGACAAATAGATGAGACGACCAACCAATCGACGATAACGCTCTGGATCAGAAATAGGTGGTCCATCGACCAAGGAAAGTTGATGATTTTGTTCTAGAGGGAATCCAACGGGTTTAGCCCCCAAGAGTCCAGATTCAAAGATTATATCCAGCACATATTTTCGTTGACATAAGAACAAACCTGTAGGATTGTGTGCCACTTCTATACCCAAAAAATATTTGAGTGTGCCCAAATCTTTCATATGAAAGCAATTACTCAAATAGTGTTTGAAGGTTTGTATGGAAGCACTATTATTTCCTGAGAAAATAAGATCATCGACATAAATTAAGACATGAATTTGTACAAAACCTCTATGCAACGAGAACAAAAAGTAATCAGAGTATGATTGCTCGAAACCGTATCGCTTTGGAGCACCAGCAAGCTTAGCGAACCAATATCTCGGGGCTTGCCTTAGTCCATACAAGGATTTACGGAGACGACAAACATGGTCGGGAATAGAAGAATTAAAACCAGGAGGCAGCTTCATATATACTTCCTCCTCAAGATCGCCATGTAGAAAGGCATTATGCACATCCATTTGATGCAACTCCCACTGCTTAGCTACTGCAACAACCAAGAATACTTGAACAGTTACCATCTTCGCGACAGGTGCGAAGGTTTCATTGTAGTCTAGGCCTTCTATTTGGTTGTTTCCCAAAATTACAAGTCTAACTTTGAATCGTTCAACAGATCCGTCTGAATGGTATTTGATTTTATAAACCCACTTGCATCCTATGGCTTTCTTGCATGGTGGAAGTGGCTCAAACGTCCAAGTACCATTGCTTTCTAAGGCTTGGATCTCGTGCTGCATTGCCTCACGCCATCTTACATCTTTTGCAGCTTGCGCAAAAGTTCGAGGTTCCATGTTTGTTGTGACAGCTGCCAGAAATTTCCTATGTTTCAGAGAAAATTTTGAACAATCCACATAATCCGCTATCGGATATTGTGTACGTGAGGCATGTGAGAAGTTGGATGAGCTAGGAGAGGGGATCGAATTACAAATTGTATTTGTCGCATAACCGTTAAGACGCGTGGATGGGATTTTCGTGCGTTGACCTCTTCCTAAGCGATCAGCAGTTGGGTCAACATTTGCGTGAGGAAACATCCGTAGCTCCACCAATTTGGTCAGATACAGTGACTTCATCAGTACATACTATAGAGCCACTATCATCATTACTCTCAAACTCTGTCATCAGACTTGCTTCAAACTCATGTGAGGTAGCACCTTGCACTTCCAGATCAGTAGCTTGATACAGAAATTTATTCTCATTGAACACAACATCACGCGATACCAAAAAAGCTCCTAATTCTACATTATACACACGCCATCCTTTTTTTCCAAAAGGATATCCGACAAAGATGCATTTCCGACTGCGAGCAACAAATTTATCCCCTTTGTGATGTTGATTGTGCATGTAACAAAGGCAACCAAAAACACGTATGTGTTCAAGTGAAGGTAGTTTACCATGCAATATTTAATATGGTGTTTTCCCATGCAAAACAAGTGACGGAGTGCGATTGATTAAATATCCTGCAGCTAAGATGCATTCCCCCCCAAAATTCAACAAGAAGAGCAGCTTGAAAACGCAATGCTAGAGCCACATTAAGTATATGCCTATGCTTCCGTTCCACCCGTCCATTTTGTTGAGGTGTGCTCGGACAAGAAGTTTCATGAAAAATACCAAATTCACGAAAATAGAAGCCTAAGCATGTGAATTCTGTGCCGTTGTCACTGGTTTATTAAATTGTTGTCCCACCATAGTTATAAAATTTTGCAAGTTCACAAATACTTCTTTCTTATCAGTCAAGAGATAAAGCCACACTGCACTTGAGCAGTCATCAACAATAGTTAAAAAAATATCGTGCACCACAATGAGACGGGGTTCGATACGGTCCAAACAAATCACAATGAATCAATTCAAAAACATCAAGACTTGTATTATTACTTAAAGGAAAACTTTCTCGCGTTTGTTTTGCTCTTAGGAAAACATCACAAGTTCGATTACACATGCTACTACTTCTTCCAGACTTAACATTTGGAACAAGCTCTACAACCTTAGATGAATGATGTCCCAATTTCTTGTGCCACAAGTCAAACGTGCTTCCACCTCCAGCTTGCATCACTGTTGCAACAACACCCATTCTTTGAAATTAGTAGAGCCCCTCCCTTCGTTCACCCACTCCAATCAGCATCCTCAATGTGGGGTCCTGTATAGCACAAAATTGCTTAGTAAACTGAACAACATAATCAGAATTATCAAGCAATTGTGTCACTGATATCAAATTGCAATGCAAGTTAGGCACATAGAGCACGTTGGTCAGGCTCAATGAATCACAAAGCACCATTGTTCCTTCTTTCGTAGCAACCAAGTGTTTCCCGTTTGGAAGACTCACAGGACAATGTTTCACATCTTGTATATTAGACAAACAGTTCAGTTGTCTAGTCATATGATGAGTGACTCCCATGTCAATTATCCATTTCATTGAAATTTGCTTACCAATGAGTTTTTCGTTTGCCCCTGTCTTAACATTCCGCACAAGATTCAACAACACTTCCCACTGCTCATTACTCAGGTCGTTGACATTTTCAGCAGTGCTATTACTCTCAATTTGCATGGCATTAACTTTCATTGGTCCTCCATGTCCTCTGCCTCCCGAAGTCATCCCTTCTTTCCCTCGCTTAGTTCCTTGTCCAGCACCTCGTGGTCGCTCTCCCCACCATTCGGGATAACCAATCAACTGAAAACAACTATTTGGGTCATGTCCCGAACGATTACAGTGACTGCACAACATGGTCTTGTCTCTTCCTTCATTTTTTCCACGAGTTTGATTTCCCGCCTGGACCGTGAAACTCATCACTTCACCAGTCTCTTCTTTTCCACGAGTTATGGTACACACTCGCTCTTCTTGCACGAGGACAGAGTAAACTCTGTTAAGAGTAGGCAGCGGATCTTGAGTGAGCACATTTGATCTCACTGTTGCATATGTTGTGTCATCGAGTCCCATGAGAAACTGATGCACCCTTTCTTCTTCACGTTTCTTTTCAAGCACAACTCCTATGTTACAAGTGCACAGGCCACACTTGCAAGTTGGTATTTGCTCATAATTTGCCAATTCCTCCCACAACTTTTTCAGCCTACCAAAATAGGTCACAATGGTTGATCCCTTCTGTTTGCAATCTGCAAGTTCTGCTTTCAGTTGTTGTATACGCGGACCATTGACAATTGAAAACCTCTCTTCGATATCCTTCCATAAGTCATGTGCCACCTCCATGTGAGACACGGTGGAACGCAATGATGGCTCGATGGTATTCCTGATCCATGAGACCAACAACGAGTTATTGGCCCACCAATCTTCAAGATCTGGTGAATCATCATCTGGTTTCTTGATCGTTCCATCTACAAAGCCAAATTTCCTTCTGGCTCTCAACGCGGTTCGGAGTGAATGCGCCCATTCATCATAGTTTTCTCCTTTCAATTGGACTTGTGTCACCAAACTTCCAGGATTGTCATTTGGGGTTATGTCGTAGGGAGAGATAGTCTTCCTTGTCTTCCCTCCATCAACAATTTCCCTATTCTTATTTTTTTCTCCACTATCAACAACTTGTTTGTTGTTGTCTGTGTTTTTGATTTCATCTCTAGCCATGAAAACAAGAGACAAAAACAATTTCTTAGACCAGGATTTACTCTGGTACCATAAAGAAACGTATGGAGAAAATTGTCTTATTTGCTATTGATCCTCAATCACATACATATACACAAAGCTATGAACTCTTTCCTAAAATAACTTGTTAAACTTATGCTAGGACAGTCGACTGTCATATAATTCTAACTTATGACAAGATCAAATGTGATCATGCTTGATATGGAAATTCCTAATAAAGTACAAAACAAACAAGGAAAAATGTGTTGTTTTATGACAAAAGAAAAACTAAGAAAATCCTTTCATAATAAATTTTGTAATACATATCGAAACATCATTAGAAATTTGAAGAATAACACTAATACAAGTCACCAATACTAGAGTACCACAAATACATGTCCTTTTCTCTTTATCACATGCGATGTGAATCGTTTGAAAAAAATGGAGAACCGAGAATTATTAGCTAATTAAAGTGATATCAATGACTATTTCACAATTGGTTTTAAGGCGATTTAAATTTTGTTCCTTGTGAATATGAATATAAGTTTTTATCATTGAATTAACACCTCATAAACTTGTGTGAATGTTATAAAATACAAGTATTAAGTCACTTTATATCAAATTAATAGTCTAAAGAAATAGTGTGTACTAAAACAAAATTAATTTTAGAATTTTATTTTCAATTTTAAATATATGACTCCCAAAATTTATGCGCATTTTCTCAACAACCTTTTCCAACTTTAAAATTACTACAGAGAATACAATCAATGACCCCCTTAAAAAAAAAGTTGGTAACACTCTTTTGAACATAAACACACTTCTGTGCTATGACTAATTTGTTCTTTTCTTAATTTTTAAAGAACACGTTTTTCATGAAAGATTAAAATAATTTGTCAAAAGAAATTCAAAAGATTAAAATAACACATTTCTCATAAATTACTCCCTTGTCCCTATTTTGGTTCCTTTGATGTCACCCGTGTTTATATATAATTTAAATGTAAATTGTTAAGTATCTTAGATTTTATTGGATATATACAAAATTTGTTTAATATTTATATTTATTTTAAAACAGATTAAAATAAAAATATGACATGTTGATTGAATGAAGTACATACCCAATCAAACTCAATAGGTATCATTGTGTTAACCTATTTTACTTATAAAAAAACGTGTTAACCTAATTTAAAGAGAAATGATATTTGTACAACTATTTTGTAACAATTTTTGTTACAATTTTCTCTCTCATATTCACATCATGTTTTAGTTTATCTTTATATTGCTTTGGTTTTCATGTCAATACCTATTTTTTATTTGTAAGTTTATAGTTATCTCATAAGTTAACTTGTGCCCTTAAGACACAAGTTAAGTTTAAACATTTATACTTTCAATACAAAATTTATTATTTATTTCCTTTTATAGCTACTTAACTTGTGCCCTTAAGGCACCCTTTAATTTAGAGCACTTATACATAAACCACCTTAGGTGACATACACCTTTTGACACTGACACACAATTATGACACGTGACAAAAACATTGAAGGAAGAGATGAGAATGAGTGATGATGTGAAATTACTAAAATACCCCTAATACATGAGGTGTACATAGGAGATATGTAAAAAAAAGGATGTCTACCTATCTTTTTCCTTAATTTAAAACATAACCATTTTAAACGAGTACTATTGTTAAAGGTGGACTCCTTTTATGATGTTTGCCAATTAGTGGACACCTAATATGCCTTCACACTTCAAAGTTCACACACATTCTCTCTCTTCTAATAAGAAAAAGACGCTTCACACTTTTATGGCTCTTTTCAAACTTTATGTTCTACCCACACACATGTACATGAGTAAGTTTGATTGGGATGGGACCAACCACTTAGAAAAATAGTTAAGCATATGGATCACGAGTTGTTTATTTTTTGGCACATTAGAAAACTTGAGAACCTAAAGCCTCAAAGAAAGAACAAAACATAAACAAACAAATTAAGAAAAATAAATTAAACGGGGAACATGAACCCTTTAACATCATTGAATTTTGAGTGAAAACAAGTTCAAGTAGAATCAGTTCTATAAACAAAATCAATTATTTTTTAAATCATTTAAATATGATAAAATCAATTCTAAAATTTTTAAATTCACTTTTAACCCTTCAAAAATCAAATTAAACACATGCTAATAATCATCTTTTGCAGTTCTAAATAATAATGAAAACAACTGTTTTTTTTCTTTTTATAAAGTATACCGACTTTGATTATTTAATATTCTTTTTTTGGTAAGAAAGCTAACAATACAAACATAAAAAAGAAACAAAAAGCAGGAAGAAATCAGAAAATCAAGCTCTAGGGAAGAAAGTTTCCATAGCGTCAGCTTTAAGCAAGTTGAGAAGATCCTGAGGGGCGGACCGATGTAGAACGAAATCAGAATCAGAAGACGCCCCTAGCTTGGCCATGTAATTGGCACATTGATTACCCTCTCTGAGAGTGTGTTGGATAATGAAATTGCGAGAAACCATGGCATCTTTGATATCTTGTACAAGTACAACATAAGCGTGGTACTTGGAAATGTCACCTGTGATGAGGTTAACGGAAAGTTGAGAGTCTGTGTAGCAAAGCAACTCATCCAACCCATGTCCAGAGCTAACCGCAGTCCTTTGAAGATAGCCGTGAGCTCAGCCATAAAAATGCAGTTCGAGCTTGGGAGGTAACCGGAGAAGCCTGAGAGAAAGTACCTTGCGCTATTACGGATTAAGCCACCTGATTATTTAATATTCAATATAACTTTCGTTTCAATTGTAACAAAAGATTATCTTTTTCTGTGGAAAAGTTCGGTAATTATTATTTTAAGTATGGACAGTTCCTCAATTTAATGTTAATATGAAACAAACCATTTTTTTTTGTGTGGCGGGGAAAAAACATGCTTTTTTTGGACAAAGAGACCATTTCACCAGTTGAGTCACATGTGTGCTGCCTAACTTATTGATTTCTAAGGATTTTCCACAAATTGGTGGTCAGTGGTGAGAGATATAATCCATACAAATCTTTCATTTTTTCAGTCGATCTAATCTATTAGTTCGAGGGTCCATCTACTTTATGAAAACATTGTGCTTTTATTTTAAAAAATGTGTTTCCATTTTACCTTGACGATAACTTTTGAAGTGAATTATTATGATGGAGAGAAGATGAAATGTTAGTTAAAAATGATGTATTTTTAAAATAATGAAAACAATTTTTTGATATTTTCACTGTTACCAAAAATGTATATAATCACTCACATCAAAGGTCTATTATCTTTAACAAGTAAAGACATCAAAAGTCTCTTATATGTGTCCATTAACAAGTAAAATTAACAATTAATTATATGTGCTCGTTAACAATTAATTATTGTAAAAAAAAGGAGAGTAAAATTAACACAAATTTTAGAAAATGAAAATAGAATACGTATGCACAAATAAAAAAGTCTTCGCGAGCTTAACTTAGTTGGTAAGAACAATATACACAATTGTTAACTTCGATATTATTATTTTTTGTATAAAGAAAATAATCTATTTTTTTAAGGGAACTTCAACAATCAATTATTTCTAATTAAAAAGTTTTAAAAAAATTAAAATAGAAAATATTTTCACAAAACAATCTCTTAATATTTAGAGCACTGTTATTTTAACAACCAAAAACTAACAACTTTCCACACGCCATATCTTTTCCCTTGAGCAATTAAGCCTGACACGCTTTCCAAGATTCGAAAGAATGATTAAAAAATCTTGATTTGTACCCTTAACCGTAGGAACATACGGTGCGAACAACCTTTAGGTTGTTCATTTATCATTTCCCTAATATTTAAATTTTAGCCTCACTATTTTTGAAGACCTTTATTGAACAAACTACCATTCCGAATGTTAGTCTCCAGTTGTGACTGTGAGGGTGCATTGTGTAAACTATCGCTGTATTTTTAGTGTGGGATAGAAGAAGTCCATTGGAGACATTCTATATTTAGTTCGGAATCGTAGTGTTAAATTGCATGAGCAACTTTTGTGATATTCTAAAAGGGTTCATCCCTATTCATGGTTAAGACTCTTTACCCCTCCTCAAATATGTGTCTTGTGTGGGTGGATTATGGATAGAATCCACGACTCTTCCCACAAACTTAGCTTTTGTGGCAAATGAACACATGAGAATGACGTTAGCTAATAAGTTGATTGATAGCTAAAAAGTTAGATTATAACTGATGGCTCATATCTAATAGCTTATATCTGAAAAGTTTACTTATTAAAAATAACGTGTTTGGTAAAATTAGCTGTTGAAGTGATTAGTAAATATAAAATGACATGTTTTTTTTTTTATAAATTACATACACATTTTTTTTACTTATTTATTTAACTTTGAATATTTGAATTTATTTTAAATTACTTTCATCTCCAAAATGATAAATGCTTTTTATGAATTCAATTGATATTTTTTATTTCACTAAAATGGTTTTACTATTTGTTGTAGATTTTATTTAAAATTATATATTATATTATATGAATTAAAAGCAAGTTAAAAAAAGAAAAGAAAAAAGAACAAAGAAAATATATGGATAGTAACGTGCAAGTGGCTAGTTGCAACGAAATATAAAAAGCGGATAGTTTCTGATTTTTTAAGATATAACAAGGTGGGTAGTTACATATGATTTTAGGTAGTTTTTTCTTATTAAAAATAATAAAATAAAATTAATAATGTTAAAATTCGAAGAGAATATAAAAAACTATTAGCTATATGATTAAAAGCTACTTGAAATAGCTTCTCAAAAAAAGCTTTAAGCTCATGAGAAAACCTTGCTACCAAACACATCAGCTTTTGATTCAACAAGCTTATAAGTTAATTCAAGAAGCTATAAGCTAACTTCTCGTCGTTACCAAACACAACCATAATCAGAGTGAGTCTATGTGATTCTAACAAAAACTATACTTCTATACATTGTAGCTTTAACAAACTCAAGGTGCAATCTTGATGTTGCTAAACTCACTACTCATCCAAACACATAAGTGGATGTATGTCATGTTGCATTGCATATATCAAATCCACACTAGTTTTCTGTAGTCAAATGTATGCATAAATCCAATAAGGGAAGAATATGACTTCCAATATACTACTTCTCATCAAATTAATGATTCTGGCTGAAGCCAAATGTGCTCGAATCTCTGTTTCATTTTCCCTTATTTTTGTTGAAAAAATAATTCAGAATGATTGGGTTCGGGTGATAAGTTGGAAAGCTGTTAGTAAAATCACAAAGATGTCTACCATTGCAACTTACAAGCAAGAGTGATAGTGAATATAACACTTGTGTACTTCAGATAAATAAATAATATATCAAAAAGAAATTCCAAACTCAGATCAAGACTACCAAAATAACCTGATGCAAATAACAATTTGGCACCTTATAAATTATATGTTTCTCTTTCGTGGATAAGAAAAGCAAAAGAGAGTACAAGATTTGTCGAAGACTAAGTAAGTCATCATGTGTTTCCAACTCCAAGTTTGATACTTATGTTTGGCTGGCTATAACCAACCGCAACTATAGTGGAGTACTTGGCAATGAGACGAGACTGTTAGTGTGAAGCCATACCTTACAATCACCCACAAAAATGTCGTCAATCTTTGTTAGTTGTTTGGTCTTGACATTGTAACTAAAATGCATGGTTTCCCTACTTGTTACAGATGTATTACTTCTTTTCAATAGAGATGCTCGAAAGATAATTTTGATGGTT
>Ga0315913_1003456_pt1 | contig 18990 bp, 7 predicted proteins | sample MpolsnodulesMG_FD_207736 | JGI IMG/M metagenome (GOLD analysis project Ga0315913, IMG submission 207736) | Medicago polymorpha root nodule microbial communities from Los Angeles, California, United States - small nodules | ecosystem: Host-associated > Plants > Roots > Nodule | place: USA... | reverse complement strand
CTTTGTCAAATTCAAGGACAAAAAGAATGATACAGATAATTCTATTTCCAACAATGGTTTTGATTTTTCTTTTCAAACGACATTTACCATATCAGGCAACAATCCAACGTCTTGATTTGATAGTTTCTCAAGGACTCTCAATGCACTGACACTTCTCCAACGTCTCTCAAATCCTTCCCTATATAAGGAGGTACCAATTAAGGATTTCTTAACAAGTTCATATCTTAGAAATTCTATGTCTTAGGAGTCTTACTCTGTTTTGTAATTGATTACACCTCAGATTGTATATCAAGTGTAAAACCAAACAATCTTTTACTTAATTAAGTTAGATTGTAAGAAGTCTTTTTCAGTTGTGATTGAGCATTATAAATCTCTTGCTTGTATGCTTGAGCATTTGAAAGTCCCTTACTTGTCTACTTGAGCATTTGTAATCTTTAGTGATTATAGTAAAAATCCCTTAAATGTGCAAGGGACTTGACTAGTCATGGTTTGTGGGAGGAACAAGTATAATTGCTTTGTGCTCTCTATCTCTCTCGCTCTTTATGTTTGATTTATCCGCTGCACTCAGACCCTGCAGTTAGACTCTGACTCGCTATGACTGTGACCAGGCTAAAAACTTGGAAAAAGTTTAAAAAAAGTCAACATAATTCAACCCCTTCTATTGTGTTTTTCTCACCTTCAAATAATAATCTTATTGCCTCTAACCTAACTACATAAGAAAATGTTTTACTGAACTCAATACCTTATTGTTGACTATAGCCTTGAGCTACTAGTCTAACGTTATTTCTTACCACTTATTCTTGCTCATTAAGGTTGTACTTGAAAACCAATTTGGTTCTAATGATGCTTTTTCAGAAGGTTTAAGCTAAGCCACATACATCATGTATAAGGAATGGATTAAGTTTATCTTGCATTGCAATTGTCCATCCATCATATTTTAGAGCTTCATTCACACAGGTTAGTTCAATCATTGACAACAACCCCAACGTAGAGTGTTCATTTATGAATGATGGTCTTGTCTTCAGAGGATCATTCTTGTTGCTAATGATTTGACCTTCTAGACGTTGGGACTTATATTTGAAAGCTATTCCAGCTTGTGCACCAGTGCTTAAGCTTGCACCTTGCAAATCGGAGCGTGCAACATCTTTTGGAGTAGCAAATGGTGCATCTGATTTGAAAGCATCAGAGGAGTCATCTCATATGTGAGATGTTTATGGTTCTGCATAGATCTCAATATCTGCAAAACTATCCACTAGCTCTGAAATTCGATTATCAGGATTTTTGTCATCAAATTTAATATGTATTGATTCTTCCATTGTATTTGTTTCAAAATTATAGACTTTGTATTTCTCTGAGCATTCAGAGTATCCCAATATAGTACACTTTTGTGCCTAGGCATCGAATTTCTTTAGGTTAACTTCGTTGTTTATAATATAACATGTACATCCAAACTGGTAAGAATTAGAGATGTTGGGTCTTATTGCTTTGAAGAGTTCATATAGTGTTTAAAGGCTTAAGCTGCCAAGGAACCAAATTTACATTAGTAAAAGTTTAAATGACGAAGAGTCACACTCAATCCATAAATTTGGCGAAACTCTTCATGAGAAAATTCAATAGAATAAATGACGGCATATCTTTTGGTAGAAAGAAAAGTTGCAACAATCAAGTATCAATTAAGGTGATATCTAAAAATGCCACCACAAGAAGAGACCATCATTGATACTCTTGCTTGGGCTCCAGTGGCAAGGAGCTCCTTCCAAGGACGTATCTGGGGAATACCGGGTTCGATTTCCAGGAGGAACAACGCTTGGCCAGTGCACATGCCTCTACGCACGAGCCAAATTAGTCGTCCACCTTTGGTGGGTTGAAAACCGGTGCAAAAGCCAAAAAAAAAAGAAAAAGAAGAGACCATGCAATGATCTTCTAGATGTCTAATCAGTGTTGAACTAAACAAAACAGTGAGAGGGTATAATCAAGTTAACTTGCTTAATAGAAGGACGAGGGTGAGCTTGAAAATCAAGACCAAAAAGCTTAAGAATATAAACTTCTTTGTCATTGATAGTTATAATTTATTGTAAATTCATACACAAGAGAATAACTTGAATAAAATACGTTTTACATGAAAGTGTACAATAACATTTTATTATAAATATCTTAACACTTCATTCCATATTTTCTATATTAATATAATGTTGATTTTAATTTTAAATAGTAAGTTTATTGATTTAATATGTTTATTCTTCGTCCGGATTTGAACCCAAAATCTTATGTTTCTTTTCTATTAGCTGAAATTAGTTGAATTATCTAACCCTTCAATTTCCATATTTGATTTAATTATTTAAAGTTAAGATTTACACCTTTCAGTAACTAATATATATAAGAAAAAAATTCCTCAAGGTCTCGGGTTCAATTCTCTTTTGTGCCAATTTGAGGGGGTTAGTTTAGCTTCTTAAAAAAAAACTAATATAAAAAAAAATTAATATCTAGATTCATTCATTAAATAATGTATGTGGTCGATAATAAAGACTGTATACATAATTAATCTAGTGAATACAAACTATAAATTATTTTTGCTTATAATAATGACGGAAAGATGTATAGTTTTAAGTTTAAACATGATTTTTAAATCGAAATTTAATGTTCAACTCAAATGCATTTAAACATTCTAACTCAAATTCCACAAAAGTCAATTCATTTCCCATCATTTTTTGTGCGTAGCCAAACTTGCAACTAATCTCTTAAACAATAAGGATAGTGTTAACTTGTGCCCTTAGGACACATGTTAAGAAATCCAAAAAGAGAAATATTCTCTTAAACTTTATGCATTCAATTCATTAAAACATTAAAGATTAAATTTAATACACGCATTTTAATACATTATTTCTACATTTAGTTTTTAAACTTGTGTCTTAAGGGTACAAGTTAACATTTTCCAAACAATATATCAGGTTGTTGTAATTTCATCAAATCTAATCTCATTAAGAATGAACTTGAATATATTTCCACCTATTTTAATTAAATTATAAAATTCCTTTTTAAAAAATTAAATTAAAAATCATATCCAGGCTGGCATCTCCCTGAAAACAATACCACTATTTCCCTTAAAAAAAAAAAAGTTTATGCGTGAGGAAATGAACAAATGAGGTAAGCTTTTGTTGGGAATGAGCAGCAATAGTATAGTGATGAATTATTATTATTAATGAAAGCAAAACTAGAATTCATGTGTTTGTTTACATTTGCAGGGTTATGAGATGGCCCAGTTGGGTCTATAATGTCCTTTGATACAAAGCAACAAGTTAGCACTCACCACCATCACCTGAGTGAGTAAATGGCCACGTAAACGTACGTACCTTCTCTCTCCCTTTAAGACTCGTCTGCAGGAGACACTGACTCTTGTGTGAATCAGTGACCTCAACGAATATATTCTTGCCTAATAATTTCAGACAAATTTATTGCCCCCAACTAACACATGTGATACTTAAAGGAACCATCACAAACTATCATTAAATCAGAATTAATGAATCATATATGTTAGATCAACATCTAATCTAATGCAGTTTATAGTAGTGTTTAATGATTTGAAATGCAAGTAAGTATGTGTTTGGATGAGCGTTTAGAAAAATAAAATTTCATTTGCGAAATTGTATTTGTGCGGAAAGTTCAAATAACAACTTTGGATTTTTACGACGAGGAAGCGAGAAAATATGTGTCTCGTGAAAAATCGTCAATCTAAACAAACGCTTAATGTAGGTTTGAGCAAAAAACGTAAATACTTTGGATGAGCGTTTAGAAAATCAAAACTTCTTTGTGAAACTGTATTTACGCAGAAAGTACAAATAATAATTACGGAGTTTTGCGGTGAGGAAGCGAGAAATTATGTATATGTGTAAGAAATCGTCAATCTAAACAAACGCTAAATATACATCTAAGCGAAAAACGTCAAGACAGAGGCTAAATGTATTTCCAAGCATTGTTATTACACCAAAAGTTTATCTTTTCCTTTTAACTTTTTCTTTTATAAATAAAAAAATTACTTTTTCTCATTCAATTTTCTATTTATATTTTACCCCTTATCCATTTGTTTTACTCTTTTATAATAATTTAATTGGAATGTATTCAATGTAAATATTTTTTATTGCTATTATACTAATTATACTAAAGTTTTCCTTTTATCTCATTCCATACAAGGATTTAATTGGTATGTCATCTTGATGTAAAAATAATTATAATGTCGATCAATTTGTCGAATTATTACAAATATTTAACTTTTATTAAAATTATCTTCACAAAAAGAAAGATCGGCTTGTGATTGTGTAAAATTACAATTTTATTTTGCACAAATAGTGTATCAAATTTAAATTATTTTTAGAGCCATTTAATACTTGTTTTCTTTCTAAAAAAACACAAGCGTCCGGATCGTCACATTTCACGCCTATTTTCTTTCTCGAATGTGGACTATAGTTACCCTCCACGAAATTAAGATTATATTTATGGATATAACTTTATTATTTAGTATTTGTTTTATTTTATGTACTATAGTTAGCCTCCACGAAAATGAGGATGTTTAGGGATACCGGAATAAAAATTAGGATTAAATTTAACTATTTGATTAATTAAAAATGATAAAATTACAAATAAATATTTTTAAATGAATGATGGAATTAAAAAAATTGCACAAAAATACGATATCTCATTTATTATATCAATAATTCTGTTTATTTTTTCTTTTGCTTTTTTAGAAAGAAAATCTTCCGAATCCTTCATCATAATAAAATTTAAGTTTGAAGTTGTAGGCGTAATAGTTCTATCAATCAATATATCTTTACTTTAATTACTATGTATTTTTAATTATGATTGATATTTAATCTGAATCTGATTTTCTTAGGATTGATTTAAAATTAGATAAGATTTTATCTAAGATTAGATAAATGTTTTTTATGAAAAAGATTATATCAAATTTGATTTTTTTTATAATCACTTAAAATTTGATTTGATCTAAATTTAAAATTAGAACAAAATTTAATTATGTAATTAAGTAAAGAAAGATAAAATTATCAATAATCAATAAAATTATATTTTCTTAATATAAAGATATAGACATAATAATATTTGAATGCTATGAATGTGTTCTCTTGTCATATGATTAGTGGTTGAGATTTGGGACACTATTTGTATTGCTGTAACCCTCTATCTCATCTCTTGATAACCCCATTTAAACCTCAGATTTTGTCATCACTTCTCATTATAACCATCATCATCACACTCTCTCTAACCTCCATAATCATAATCACCAATTCTCATTCTCTCTTCCAAACAAACCATTATCCCTTTCCCTTGTTTTTTTCCTCTTGTTCCCTTTCCCCTTTCAACCCTACAATAACAACAATTCATCAAACCCTAATCAACAAGACATGGACATGACCTCAAGAAACATCATAGATGCAGATTCTCAAACACAAACACCACTATCTACACAACCAATAACCTTAAAGTCTTCACCTTTCACAAACGGAACACATAAACGCCAAGTGACAACAACCACCACCGCTACTCCACCACCACCACCATCTTCCATGGTTGTTTCTTACAAAGAATGTCTCAAAAATCATGCTGCATCCCTAGGTGGACATGCACTTGATGGATGTGGTGAATTCATGCCATCATCATCTCTCAATTCTAATGACCCTAGATCCCTTAAATGTGCTGCTTGTGGCTGTCACCGGAATTTCCACCGCCGTGAGCCACAAGAGCACATCCTTACAACCACCACCTCTACCACCACTATGGCAACAGCCAGCAACAAAAACAGCCCACCTTTTCTTAGCTGTATCTACACAACACCTTCAACAACAGTTCCACCACCACAACCACCACCACCGTTACCACTGCCACACCGTGGTCCAATTAGTCAAAGCACAAGCCCAAGTCAAAGTACAAGCCCAAGTCATAGCCCAAGTCCAATTTCAAGCCCATCATCACCACCACCACTCTCACATTTACCACCTTCTTATCATCATTCTTCAGCTCCACACATGCTTTTAGCTCTTGGAGGAAATGCTTATTCAACACCACCACAACACTCTGATCATGATCAACACCACCACCACCACCAAAACCATCTTCAAAGGAATCTCAATTTTGCTTCATCTGTTGTTAAGCTTGAAAGCCACAACAACAACAACACTAGTAGTGGGAAAAAGAGATACAGGACCAAATTCAGCAAGGAGCAGAAAGAGAAAATGCATGGTTTTTCAGAGAAATTGGGTTGGAAAATGCAAAAGAGTGATGATGGGTTGGTTCAGAAATTCTGCAATGACATTGGTGTTTCAAGAGGAGTTTTCAAAGTTTGGATGCATAACAACAAGAATAGTAGTTTGAGGAAGAAATCAGAATCTGATGTTGGAATTGGAATTGGAATTGCAACTCAAATTGCTACTCAAAATGATGATAAGAATAATATTGGTAATGGTAATGATAATGATGATGGTTCCAACAATGTCATTCATCATATGAATGAAGATGGGTGTGTCAATGTTCATGTTTCTTCTGTTAATGGTTTATCCTCTTAATTAGTCTTTTTATTTATTTTTCAAGGAATTAAGATAAATGGAAATTAAGCTTAAGCTAGTAGAGATTTTATTTTTACCATGATCTGTGGTTATTTTTGTTAATTATCATCCTTTGTAGTTTTTTCCTCTTTTTAATTAATCCAAGGTCTTAACTTTGCCCAATAGTGTAATTTTGGTGTCTCTTTATGATGACAACATAAATGTAATTGAGATTTGAGACCACATCTATTTTATTTAAGTGAAATTCTATGCATTAGCAATGATCTTGTTTTTTTATTGTTTATTTTTATGTATTTGGCCATAGTTAATGATTTCTTGTTGTTAGTCATTTTCTGTTAAGTTAATAGTTAATGGTGATTTTTTTTTTAAAGAGGTTAAACTTGCCCTTCAAATCGGCTTCGGACACAATCGAACTTGAGACTTTTAAAAGGAACACGTTCAAGATCTCAATTCAACATTATTAGACCAACCCTAATGGTTTGAGATAATTGAATTCGTATTTGTGATAAATCAATTTTTGTTTTGACTTTACTGCGGTTTGTTAAGTTAATTTTCTTTTTGTGGTATTTAGAATTCAAACTCCAAACTTTACATATATTATGTATTGTCTTTACCAACTGAGTTAAGTTCACGGGGACGTTCGTTAAGTTAATTTAGATTAGAAGTATCTGCTATCTAAATTGAGATTAAGGCGGTATTAGATGCACTTTTTTTTATTGGAGATTAGATGAAGTTAACTACAACAATTTAAAACCTTAGGAAAAAGTTAATTGTCTTACTAGTTTCTACTATTAAAAAGTTATGCTGTGTTTATTTCAGCTCATTGACTATGAATTTAATTACTATGATCCCAAACCACACGTTACATATCCACACCTAGGTGTGTTCATAATAGCTAGCTCTAATTGATGTCACATTTTCCTCTTGATAACTGATTTTACTTTAACTTGAATAACGTTAATATTATTAATTACAAATCTAACTACTTTCGTGGAAGAATCCACCTCTCAAAGTGCCCATACTTGTTTGTGCAGCACATAACACAAGCTTTATCAAATATGGGTTGGAACTTATCTGCAAATTTGTCTTTATTCATTTATTAGGGTCTCCTACTTTTACAGGATTCTGTACCAGGGATAATGCTATTGTTAAACATTGCATAAGATAGTAATGTTCATATTAATTATTTTCTTTTATGATTTAATTTAATTTTTGTGTGTGTAAAGTGGTCCTAGAGAATTTTTCACCAAAGGAAGAAAAGAAACCCATTTATTAGATGGAAAATGACATTAGTCCCAATTTGCCTCTTTGGTGTTGTTATCTTCCAAATGGAGTTAATTCCCCTTGAAAACCGTGCAAGCATATATTTTGGTATAAAAAGAAATCGAGGAAAAGGATAATATTTTGGAATTAGGAGATAGTGTTGAGATCATGTGAATTGTCTATGGTCATGTTTGTTTATCAATTCATTCATTATTAAACATTATCTAATGTTGTTGTGAATGGCGGTACACATACATGCAAATCAATGTTTAATTTTGGTGAAGTCAAAATTTATTTTAGAGATATACAATTGAGTTTGATAAGTTTGAATATTCTAAAGTAAAGTTGATATTGTCTTTGAAATTGATTCTAATTTGATATGTTTAAGTTTAGAGTTTTTGCCTCAACAATTAAATTTTGTTTAATCTATTTTAATATAAACTACTTATATATTTACTGATTTTTAATTAATATCAATTTTCTAAATTAAGTTATCAAAATTTGATTTTTAACTTAAAAGCTGCCAAAAATTATGGTGTATCATTTGCATATACGGCAATATAAAATGTTTGGAGTCTCACATATTATTTAAATTTTTGAATGGTTGAATATATAAATATATTTGAGACACTCATTCTTTAAATTAACTTTTGAAATGAGATTGAAATTCATTTAACATAGTAGAAATGAGATTGAAATTCATTTAACATAGTATTAGAGTTGGGAGGTTCATTTCCGTGAGCTTAACTCAGTTGGTAGAGATATTGCATATTTCTAGGGGTTGAGATTCGAATTCCGGACACCTCACTTCTCCATATTTAAAATGTATGTATGAGCTCTAACTTTAGGCTACTTGACCAAACAAAAAGAGTTGGAAGGTTCATGCTAAACATCAAGGTGGGTATAAGAGTAAAACTGATTTAACATGAAATGAAAGTCACGTTGAAGGTTGCATTGTAAGAATTTGGCTCATGATGTGAAGGTTGCATTGTAAGAATTTGGCTCATGATCCATGTTAGCAAGAAGCTAGATATTGAAGTTGTTTAGAGTTTGTTTGAAGTCACATATTACTTAAATTTTCAAGTTCTTAAATGTATAAATGTGTTTGGTTATTTTATCTTTTGAACTAACTTTTATTTGAGATATAAGCTTATTTAACAAGAAGGACATGGTTTTGGTGGAGTACTTTCAAAACAAGGTGGAGCGTTAGATGGTCTATCAGAATTATTCTGGTCTTGGAACTTGATAGGAGTTTGTGTCAATATAATAATCTAGTCAATCAAAATCAATCAAGCAAGAAAATTAGGATTCATTTGTTTTATTGATTTTGGTTCGATTTTAATTTTTTTGGAACGTTAACTTGTGTCCTTAAGGCAGAAGTTTAGAAGTCAAATGTAGAATCTTAATTTTGGAAATCGTGCATTTAATGTCTTGAAAATTTAAAAACTTATTTTTTCAATACAAAACTTATGTTTTTATTCTTTTTTTAGATCCTTACGGTTTTGTTTGGTTTGAAAGAGAAGTTGGAAAGAGAGAAATAGGGAAGAGAGAGTTTGAGAAGAGAGAAAGAGATGAGAAATAGAGAAAATTTGATGTAATGTTAGGTATAAGAGAAAGAAATGTTATTATTTTTAAAAAGACAAAAATATTATTGATAAGACAACATTATAATTTATGATTAATTAAAAAATTAATGACATATTAGACTTTTTTTTGTCTTCTTTACTCTTTCTTTTCACAAAGAGAAAACAAAAAGGTATGGGGTCCACCATTTATTCTTCTCTCTTTTCAATTTCTCTTCTTGCCAAACAAGATAAATCTTCAACTTCACTTCTCTTTCTCTCTTCTCTATCTCTCTCCTCTGTTTCTCTCAAACTAAACAAATGACCCATTTTTTCAATATGATGTTTTAATGTGGGGGCCGAATCAAAAAATAATAATATAATTTCTTCAAATCAAAGGAATCCGTACTACTTGGGTTAGGTCATTGTTTTTTTTAGACCATTTTTCAATTTGTGCATGTCATTCTTCCACACAGGGGTCATGCAAATCTTCTCTGTATCGTTCCAATTTTATCGGATATCTTCGAAGGGGCAACTTAGATTATTGTTTAAACATCTAAAAGTAATAATTTTTACATTAAACATTGTGCAGTTATGAGTTTTACATGCGTTGAACTTGTATTTTCAAAACAAATTTTATTTTGTGTATTCCATAAACAATACAAACCTGTTAGTAAGACCACATAAATATTTGATAATTTTGTCGAAGATTAATTTTTATAAAAAAAATTGATTGGTCAACTTTAGTATGAAGTATAAATTTTCTTGATAACAAAAAGCTCGTATTTATACCGAAAGTATTGATTGGTTAATGAACTTCATTAAAGACAAAATTTTAAGAGAACTAAATTCGATTTTCAAGTGGAATAATTTTTAACTACACTTTAATTACCATTAGATCGAACTTTTGATTATCATCAATATCTCTATTTTTTTTGGTAGATAGACGAAATGACAAAGCCATTATAAATTCACACATATAAGTAGAGGTACCGGAGTTCGAATCCCGATCATGACGTCCGGCCTAACAATTTCGGCATTTTACTATTTGAACTAGGACTTATGGACTCATCAATATCTCTTTTACCACAGAACCGAAGTGGTGATTAAAAAATATATTAAACATTGATTTGAGATCGGTTCTTCCCATTACATTCACAAAATTATCTTTGAATGACCTACCTCCTTAAATTGAGATCGAACCAAAATTAAATGTCACATATGTAATGCATGTAGTTCGAATCCCCGTTACCTTCTGCTTCTCATCACAAAGATCAAATTGAAATGTTGTTTATGTAGATGTAGATTAGAGTCTGATTTTCATTAATATCACCTTAATGTTGGTAATATGTTTGTTTGGCAATAAGATATTTACATTATAATTTTCCGTTTACAAACATATTTTACTTTTTGTTTGGTTGGTATGATAGTTGTACTCCTAGATTATTTTTTATTATTGTTGCTCAATTTATATTCAATACCTGTAATGATTATTTTTCGTCAAAAAGGGCAAGTAAATTCATTACGGAAACAACCAAATATATAAGGAGTGCCCACAATCTCTTTTACAGGACCCTGTCCATACAGCTACATGTGACAACCCCCAAACCATCCCAAACAAGCCATTGCCATTTATTTGCTATATCCCCCACCTCTTGTAAAGTTGTAAGTAGACGAAATAGTACAAATAAAAGGAGAAAAATGCACTATTATACGATAAAGGACATTGGAAAATCAAATTTTAATTAATTGAAGGGTATTTTATGATGAGTTAATAAGTTTTGTATCCAAAGCATTTTATCTTTTGCCTTTAACCAACTAAAAATTATTATGGATTTCACATCGTATGCCATCATACTCTTATTTTCTTAACACTATCTATTCCTTTAGGGTGTGTTTGGATGGAGAGCTTAGGAGGAGAAGGGAGGGGAGAGTTTACTTTTCATTTTTAAATTACGGACACTATAAAATGTTTTTTAAAAAGTTAACATATTAACATGATAAACGATCATATAATACTTTAATCACACTTAATTTATTTTAGAAAAACATATTATATAGTCTGTAATTTAAAAAAAAAAAAGAGTAAACCCTTCCCTCCCTTCCCTTCTTAAACCCTCAATCTAAACACACCCTTATTAAATATATAATGATACATAGAGTTAATTTCAACAAGTAATTAGACTAAGTGATTAACGAGTTCTAACCATGGCGAATTGTTTAGATGAACCTAGATTTGATTTTAGAGTAAAACATTTTTCAACCAAGTAACGAGAGGGTTAACAAAAAACAATAATAAGACAGTTAATTTTCGATATAGGAAGTCTCTCCTTTATTATTTGAGGACTATAGGAAGTGTTTATTTGATGATTATTAATGTTGATTTCTTCGCTACACCGGTGGTGGTTTGAGATTTATGAGTATGTTTTTCTCTAAGTCTTGTGTTCAAATCCAAGAAGGGCAACCCGGTGCACTAAAGCTCCCGCATACGGAGGGTCCGGGAAGGGGTCCCACCACTTGGTGTATGGTACGCAGTCTTACCCTGTTTATTACACAAGAGACTGTTTCCAGAACTTGAACCCGGGACCTTCCAGTCACATGCAATAACTTTACCAGTTGCGTCAAGGTTACCCCTCAATTTTAATTGATTCCTTCTTCATTAGTACACAATGAGATTGGTCCCCGATTAACCGATACTCGGTCTAATACAAAGTTTAAAAAAGGAATATATGTGTTCTCTTTATCACCATAAAAAAGGAATTGAACTGAAATAATATAAACAAGAGCAAATTTCTATAAATATAATTTTGGATGCTTCTAACATGAACATGGACCACTAAGTTTAATTGCTATAGCAGGTTAATCTAGTTTTTTTTCTAAACCCACTTAAGAAATTCTTGTTGAATCACTTTTTAATCTAATCAGAACAGAATAACAAATTACTGTACAATCTTTTGTCTGTCTCTACTTAGAAGTCAAGCAGCATGCTTTGGTTAATTAGTTAATTAATTAATGGAAAGTAATGCCGGTAGTGCTGAAGAACTAATCCGTCATCTTTCTATATTGGGTTGGATAAAAAAAGCGGCAAGTTTTGTTGTCTTGTGCTTTTTTATCATATCATATCATATTTAATTAGTTGACAAAGTTTGAGCTTGAAGCAAGTTTTCTTTGATTATTTTAATGTATACAAGTGAAAGGGACTAATTTTGCGATAGCTTAGCTGCAAATCACATATTAACGAAAGAGTGCTTGTATTTAACTTTAAGTCTTACATAGGCATGACAATAGGAGGGGAAGGAGAAAATTTTTACCTTCTCCGTTTCCATTTCTGAGTATCATATACTTACTCGTTACCTATCAATATTCAATAGAATTGAGAAATTGAATCTCATTTCTGACGGATTTGGATATCCTTGCCCCATCCCTGTTCTCGTAGTGAATTATTATTTTTGAATAAAAAGTGAAGTTTTTTCCAGCTCCGAGAATCATTGTTAATTTTTGAAAGTAAGACCGATTGAGAAGTGAATCATTTTTAATTTGCGAATCATTGTTAATCAATGTCTATGGTGATGGGGAAGAGAGAGAAGTCCGAGTGTGTGAGATGATGAAGATCGATAGCTATGGTGGGTGAAGGAAGAGAGAGAATAGAACTGAGTTTAGACACACTTTGAGTGCGTTAGTGAAATGTTTAGGGTATGGGTTTCAATTCTTATATAAATGGAGTAATAAAGAGGTATGAAGTAATTTTCTACATTCGAAACATGTTTTGGTTTGGGTTTAGGTTCCAAGTGGATACATATATCCCCATTACCCGTTCCGTATCTGTGTTTTGAAATCGGAAAAAACCTAAACTCATATCCAAATCCAATCAAAGCGGGAAACCCGTCAAATTGAGGTGAGTTTGGGTTGGTAACCGCGAGCATGAGTTTTGTTGTCATGCTTAGTCTTGCAATTATTGTGATTGTTATGTGCAAAATTTGAATATTTGTTTTTGAGTCAGTTGATAATATGAACAAAGAACATTTAGGGCGTTGCTCGAAAGCTCACACTAAAAATAAGGGTGATGTTTTAATTCTACATGCACACTTAAAAAGTTTCTTCGAAGATCATCATGGTAGAGTTCGAAAATGGCATTTCTGGTGGTGTTCGAAGTTCTAAAATCATTCAAATTCCTAGTAACTACTATATCAAAAGTGTGGAGAAGTTTAAAAGTTGATTACACGAATTTAACTATGTTTGGAAGCCAACAAAAACCAGAAGAAACATGCAAAAAGTAGTTAGAAAGACATATGGCATGCATGTAAACTTAAGTTAGTTTTTTCATTTTATATATATATATGATATTTGTTCTCCATATTTAGGAGTTCATCTCTGCACTTGTCTAATAAATTATACATTCGGTCTTATAGGATAAACATCTCACTGGTTGTTGATCGAGCGATGTATGTAACTAAATTCTATCTATGATAATATCATTATATTTCACTTTTTGTTGCTACTTTTCTATATTTTTTATACTTAAACTTCTTATTCTTGTATTTCTAAAACAATTGTCGATTTTTACGCATTTCATGTACTACAAGCACAAAGCGGAGACAATATACCTATTGTTCTGGGAAAATTGTTGTTGACACACTAGAGAAGGCTAAAACACACCAGTAAAAGACCAAAATGTCCCTCGATATTTAACTGCCGCCGGTTTCCTATTTTCTCGGCAGTTAACTACCGCCGATTTCCTATTTCCTTGGTAGTTAAGTGTTGATGCGTCTTGATGCCTCTACATTGGCAGAAGCTTCATTTTCTAGACCTGTTATGTGTTTTAAACACATAACACAACATGTTCGAATATTTTCACATCAGCAGCAATAATAAATTATCAACATTCGATTCAAAATAAACGCTAATTACCACGATGAAATAAAATTTTTACCAACATCAGTTATGATACAAAATGTCAACTAAATACGAACAAAAGTCATCAAAGTGTGAAAATGAAACTAATAAAGCCTAAAAGGAACAAGTCCTAAATTTAACAACATAACACTACTCCTGGTCCTGCTCATGCTCATGCTCATGTTGCTACCTTCTCGACTCCAGACTCGCCTCCTAGTCAATACCGGTGCTATCTGCTCCTTAACATGGCGCAAGGCTGCATAGAATTGCTCAGGGCTCATCACCTTCTGACCCAAGTGCTCATCAACATAGGCAACAACGCCACTAACCATATCAAAGGTATCAAACGAGCCTCTCGTCTGGTGCTGCTCCCACTGGTGTGTAATGATCTGCTCCTCATTTGCTGGCCTCGGAGGAGATCCCAGAGTAGGTGGCAAAATCTGAGGATGAGACACCCTAGTGTACCATAGCATATATCCATCCTCCATCCACCATGGCATTTCTCCTGCGGGATTACCCCAACTGTCTTGCTTAATGGTGTGAGTACGAAAGTCGATGAAAGCCTGCACAATATCAGTCTCTCGCACCTGAACAACATCCGTCGGATGTCTAGGGACGTCCTGCACGTATCCGTACTGCCGTTTAATTCTCTCAAGCAAGTGGCGATACACCTTGTCAACACCGCACATGATCTAGCCTGAATACCAAAATATTTCCTCAAAATCCTGGATCTCGTTGTGTTCTTCGTACGACCTCCAAGTAATGTCATTAAACCCCAGATGATCAAGCAATGAACGATATGTCAACCCTCTCCACGACCCCTCTATATCTCCCATTTGACCGCAATCGGATAGTTTTGGATATAATTTGGATTCTCATCAGCATTGAAAAAACTAGGAAAATGCGCCAAAAACCATCTCTGCACAAACCAAACAAAAAAAATGTTAAGGTTTAAAAGTGACAATTTATTACCATAAGTAGTGTAATGCATCCCCCAAGAGCTTTGCCATTAGGCAAAGAAACCTCCGATAGACAATGGTATAGGTATGCCAAGTCATCCATCCCCAAGAATAGTCACACATCCTCGCATAGTCCTCCATGGTCGTCAGATATATCAACTTAATGTGTTTGTTGCTTTTATCACCAAACAACAAGCATCCAACCAAGCACAACAAGTAACACTTCACACAAGAAGTCCTATGTCTATCCCTCACCTGTACATCCCTCAATCTGGTAGTAGCATCGAGGTGGTCCTTATAAATATTCTTTAGCGTCTTATAACTAACGTAAACACCGTACTCATCCTTGCAATTTTTCACAACAACAGCCTGTGTCACACCTAAGTGTGTCACCATCAGCAACACTCCTTCAGCCTAAGACACCTTCTTTCGATCGCTCAACATGATCCCATCAATGGGAATATGCAACAGACATACAACATCATCCAAAGTAATGGCCATCTCCCCTACAGGCAAGTGAAAACTGCTGGTCTCGGTATGCCACCTCTCACACAAAGTCATAAGCAAAGCATGAGGAACATTAGCGTAGCCTGTATAAACCAAATCATGTAGACCGCTCGCTTTCAACGGATTCCAAAACCACTTCTGATTATCATGTAGACCGCTCGCCTTCGTTGATGTTATTAATCGGCGACAATTAACTACCGAGAGGGCATTTGCGTCTTTTACTGGTGTGTTTTAGCCTTCTTTAGTGTGTCAACAACAATTTTTTTGTTCTGGACTGGTCAAAGATCTAATTCCAAATTTTTAGGCCTAATAACAATTACAACCCAAATAACGCATTTGACAATTCTACTCGCAACACACCTTTTCCTCACGCGGGGGGCACTCGGAGCAACAGAGGCTAGTTCAAACAAACTGTATCTCTTTTCCACCTTCCCGCAAATCTCTCCCCGGCGGTTACATTTCCCATGATTTCGTAACCGTCGGGCACACATGTGTCTTACAACGGCTCTGCAAACACCCACCTCTAATCTATATATAAAGGGGACTTCTCGCAGTCCCCAAGGTAGAATCTCTCTTATCTCTCAACCTCCATTTCTCACCTCTACTGACTTTAGCGTCGGAGAGTCTGCATGTACACCCCCCATCGTTCCAGTGCATAAACTGATGTATTTCTACCAATAACAACCTCCGTATTAAACAACACCGACAATCACATTTTGATAAGGTACGATAACCTATCAACTTAAAAGAGTCCTAAATTAAACATCAAGTTGATTTGTTGGAGTGATATTTTTCACTGTCAATACATTAACACGCTTAGTAGGACATATAGTTTGAGATGGTTTGTGTTACGTTTTCTAAATTTTAAATATAAAAACCTTAAAAATGAACAACCTTTAAAGAAAAAGGAAAGAAAATCAAAAAATAATTCAAATGAGGAAGATCAAGAGGTGGACATTCCTCGAAATATTGATCAAATTCCTCATGGGGAATTACCAACCATATAGGAATAGGTAATAACAGTTTTTTGCATGGACTTATAGGGAATAACATTTCTTCCCCAAACCAATACTATTTTCAAGTCTTTCAGGAAGGAAATTGATGAAAGTGCCCACGAAATGATGAATATAAGCACCGACTAAATTGTCATTGTTTTTAATCCAGTATCGAAAATTCAATTGGCAGATACCAGGCATTGACCAAACAAATTGAGTAGAATAGAAGAAATATCTGGAGCACTCACTTGGCTAGCAATAACAATGAATGAAATGAATAATAACATGTTAAATAGTGACATTCCTCGAGAAAATCTAAATGTACAACCTGTTCAAATACCACATGTAGATCCTATAAGAACCAATTTAGCTTAGATAAAATATCTCACAAGTGATGTTTTGATGATAATAAATCAAAGGAGTAATTTGTCTACTAACTATATGTTCAAGTATGTAGGATACAAGTGTCAACATTCGACTAGTTAATATAGTTGAATACAAGATCAAATGTCTAAGCAAGTCAACCTCAAAGTTTTGACAAGTGGTTATCAAGTGCAAGTCAAGAATGCCCAAATGAAACTGATGCAAATCAAGGAACCTCTGATGCTTATTAAAATAGGGAGTGTTCATTATACTCAAATAGAGTTTATAATATGAAAATAAGAATATTAATACACATGATGGAAAACAGTGCTAGACCTAGTGACCTTTTGTTGAAGCCTTTGATTGAAGCAATCTTCTAAACGGTTTAAACAAAAGAAAGTTGAGACCAACACTCTAAGAGATGCACTACGAAAAATCGCGAGAATAGTGGCGGCTAAAATTTACATGTTACGACGGTTTTAGCCGCCACTATAAACTAAACTGGCGATTTGAAAACTGTTGAAATTTCGCCTGCCACAAAGTTTAAAATGGCGGTTTAAGAAGAACCGCCATGCAAAATGCCCTGATACACGTTGAATAAAATGGCGGCTAATTGTTTGATTAAAACGGCAGTTTCAGATGCATAATAATCATTTTTTCAGGAAAAATACTGCGCGTAGTGACAGTTTGCAAATCCTAATATTTCACCTAAATATAAATTATGAAACATTTCATACATAATAAATTGTAATAATACAATGTGGATATAAATTATTTCACCTAAATTGTAATAATATTACAAAAGGCAATTGGCTTTGGTTGGAAACCTAAAGAAAGGATAGTCAAGGGATTGGCGAGCACTAGTTTGTCCAACAGGATCATATGTTAATAAGCCATGTAACAAGTTAATAAAGGAGGAATTTCAAGGAATCTACATGAGGTGATATAATATCCTGAATAAAGAATAATAATTGGTCATTAGAAGTTAAGATAGACACACATTAATATATTTATTTAAATCAAGCTCGGTAAGGTTGTCAAAATTGGGACTTTACTTCAAGTCGAAAGGGAATAGCAAAATCGGAACTCGTAAAATGGCAATCAAAATCGAAGGATTTTACTCAACTACTTTTGTAGAATCGATATAAGAAATTGTAAAATCGCAATCAAAGTCAATGGATTTTACCAAAACAAAAATAATGGTAAATATATGTTATAAATCATATATAGTCATAAATGACTCAGTTTAAAGTTCACAAAATACTTATACATAAATGACTAAAAAAAATGGACAAAATTCTTCAAAACCCTTTAAAATCATGCGATTTTGTATAAATTGGTAAAATAACAATCAAAATCGATGGATTTTGCTTATTTTGGAATTCTACTATGGATTTTAGTCATTGCAAGTGAAGAAAGTCGCAAATCTTGAATTTTAGGATTTAAGTCGACATTTTGACAACAACGACAACCACCGATAAGGAAGAACAACTCAACCAACCTTGAAGTGAAAGTAACTTCTGTTGAAGCAAAAATCTTTTTGATGAATGTTTTAATGATAACAAACCGCGTGGAATAAATGATAAGTTTTATGAATGGTGATCTACTGATGTTTGCACTTGAGTTTTTATTAAAAAGAACAGGAATCACATAAGTGGATAAGCTAGAAGCCACCCACATTGATAAGTGCATTATAACTACTCAACATTGAAAGAATGAGTATATCATCAGTTGAATCAACACCATCATATCTCCATGAAGATTCATAGATTAAGAATCATGATGGAAGAACTTGAATCATGATGGAAGAACTTACATCACAAGCTACACAAGAATGTGCTTGAAGTTATGTGACATAACTCACATTGAGTTTTATGCT
>Ga0315913_1003454_pt1 | contig 18993 bp, 5 predicted proteins | sample MpolsnodulesMG_FD_207736 | JGI IMG/M metagenome (GOLD analysis project Ga0315913, IMG submission 207736) | Medicago polymorpha root nodule microbial communities from Los Angeles, California, United States - small nodules | ecosystem: Host-associated > Plants > Roots > Nodule | place: USA... | reverse complement strand
TAAGTCGGGGATGAAAATGACTAGCAAAATAAATAGTGATGATTATTTTGTATCTTTGTGTGGGTTAGAGATTGATTTTGTTAGTCATTTTCACTTTTAAAGACTAAAATTGTGGTATGTCAGTTAAATAAGACGGGTAAACAACAGACCCGACCCAGAGGGTGTGCAACCATCTCTATGGTGCCGGACCTCACATTTTTAGGGGCCCAAATTTTGAGTTTTAGTAGCCTAATGGTTGTTTATAATAGTGTATATATTCAACGTGTATGACATGTTTGACAGGATTTTAAGTTTGGCGCAACGGATTGTGTATCTTCATGAATGCTGGTTCCAGTCACAACTCCTTCATTTTAATTTTTTTATTCTTTATATTAAATATTACGGATTAAAAACCAAAACTAGTGGATAATGAGGTTCAAATTGTAGACATTGAACCAAAATTGATTAATGAAAGCCAAATGACCAAATAAACAATCATATCAACCAAGTATGTTAAAAATATATAAATCTTAAATTATTTGGAGCCCAATTTTTTATATTTGATTAGTTACAAGGATGCCTATTTTTTGTGTTTTTACAGTCTAGATTAGATGATGAATTTTAAAAAAATAATTGCATTTGTTAACTAGGGCGCCGTTTTTATTATTAGAATCTGAAATCCAATTTAATTTGGACGGTCCTGGTAAACAAGACATCCAATGTGCTAATACTACCAAAGAGGTTCTTTACATTGTACCACAGGAACTCCCTTTACCCTTCCCATAATTAATTAAGGTTCCATCAAAGCTGGAAGAACATTTTTCGTAAATCTTATTTTTATTGATTACTACTGTAACGTAGGACTCAATAGAGTGGTAAGAACGATGTCAAGTTTTTTAAACAACCATTATGTTGTGTTATTCTTACATGAGATAATAATCGAAAGAAGTCAAAGAACTAAGGAAAAAAACACATACATTTGATAGTACAAATTCATAGTACTATTTGATAACAAAACTGAATGCACGTGATGCCTTTCTATCTTATAAGGGAAAAAAGAACAATTCTCAAGTAGAAATTGTGTTTGCATTCCACAAACTAAGTGAATTTTCAATGTTACAAATTAGAAGGACTAAGTGTTATTTCATAATTTGTTGGTTTATGATTTTTGAATGTAATTAAACAGCTACAATGGCTGCTAATTAAATTCATCCCTTCAAATCAAAAACCATAATTAATTAAAATAAAAAATTATGTATCATTCTCTTGACATGATATTTGAGGAAGCCCCAGCTTCATCTTGCAATGATGAATTTTGTAATGGAGAATCCAAATTGATAGCATCTTGGTGAGGTGGGTCTGATATAATAATATTAATAGGGGGTGCAGGATTAAGGAATTTAGTGATAGTGGGAATGATGGAACATCTACAAAGTGGACAAGTTGAATTTGATTGTAGCCAGTGATGTATGCAATCGATGTGGAACACATGCTTGCAATATGGAATCTGTAGCAACTCTTCCTTCACCTCAAATTCTCCCAAACAAACACAACATCTGTTTCAACATTTTTTGGCAACTTATTGATTAGCTTCACTCCAAAGCTTCATATTTATAACCCAACAATCATATAGTAGATCATATCATATCAAATCAATAGAAGTCAAAGATTGAATATTGGGATTTTTCAAACAAAAAAAAAGGGCCCATCATGTGGATTCCAAGTTAATTAGACCTTCCAAAGTGCTATATGTGTCCCATACCGCAAAGACTTTAGGCCTTAAATTATGTTTGCTTGGTTTTACTGAATAAATTTTTTGAAAAATTGTTTGCTTAATTTTGATTCTTATCAATTGGGTCACATGTGCAACATTTATTTATTTCTTTTATGATTTTATTCTGGTTGAGACAGAGACATATTCAAATATAGTATCCGTTATTTTCTCTAATGTCAAAAGAAAAGAAAAATCATTAGTTATATTCTAGTTATCTTTTTTACTACCTTTCTTTTCATGTAGCACCTATCTTTATAAAAAGAAATAAATCAGTGGATGCCATTAAATATATTCTAACCTGTAATTCATGAATTGAAGATTCTCTAAACAGTTTTTCAGCTTTCAAGAACAACATTCGTTTCGTCAAAAGGAGCTACATTCGTTGAATGTATAATTTAATACAAATTACAAACTAATGAAATTATAACACACAAAAAAAAAAAAAAAACAAATAGCAATTAGCAACCACTAGTTTAGTTCTGCTAATTAAAACCTCCTTAATTCACAGAAAACATTCAAACAAAAAGAACAAGTGTAAACACACAAATTAACATAACTAAAAAGAAACTTACAGTGAATCCCTTGCTTGTAAATCCTCATCAAACAAAACTCTAGGAAGTTTGTCCAACAATTGCACGGTCAAATCCAATCGACGAGGCTATAGATTATTAACAAGAGACAACTATAAGATGACTTAATTAAACTATATGGTGAAAAGAAATAATTAAGCAAGCAAGAAAGCTAACATGTAAATATTTCCAGTTTGGCGTCCAACCTAACAATTTCGACATTACCAGTTGAGCTAGGGTTTACGGGCTCCACTTTGGTATTATTAGAAACTAAATAAACCAAATGAAAAGTAATGAATGAACTTACTGAGGAAGATGAATAATAACGATAGGTAGTTGGAGGAATATTGATCCTTGGAAGTAAGTGTGGAGAGAAAGAAGAAGCTCTTCTCTTGAGGTAGAACAAGTAAAAAAGGAGAAAGAGAATAATGGAAAAAAGTATAGGAATTGAGAATATGAAAGCTTGGTAAAGCTTAAGTTGAAGTTCTTCTGAATACATATGTGGAAGAGTGGGAGGAGAACTTGAAGTTTGTGGAACACTACTCATCATCACATCATATTTCCTTACATTCATAATTATTATTCCTTTTGCTACTGCCTCATATACAAATACAATTTATAAGAACAATATATTTGCATGAATGAAACTTTATAGTTGAGGCATGCACATGCTTACCAAACAGTGTCGCGTTTCTTTGGTTAACAGGACAAATAGTTTTGCTCCAACTTCCTAAAAGAGACAGAAACATCATATATATTAATATAGTAAACTTGTATATTCAAATATTTATATTTGTTATTTGTTAAATTGATTAAATTTGTGTATTCATTAAAAAACTGAATAGACATTTAAAATATGGAACATATTTGTGCCTCAAATTTTTATGACTCGTCAATTAAGTGCGTGTTTATTTGCTACTGCGTTTGCAAAATGGAGTTTGATTAAAATTATGGCAAAAAACCACGTTAGCGTATATACTAGTATTTGGAGCTTTTGAAAATCACAACAAAAACGTAGTGTAAAGTATGCAAATGTGTTTTTGTGTATTGCAATCGGGAAACCAAACACACGCTAAGCCTCCTAGCCTCCTGCTAAGTCATTTAATTATAACTCCACGTTGAGAGAACATTACTTTGCCCTAGCCAGTTATGTTCAAGGTTTTACAACTCGAGAGTTTACCTCAACTCGTTTTGTCTAGGTAAACTCGACTCGAGAACTCGTACGAGTTTACCTAAAATTAAAATTATGTAGAATTTATTATATGCATGACATATATAAGCTAATATAATATTTCAATAGTGCAAAATATGGCTTAATTACAAAGGCAAATTATATCAAACTACCATAATAAAACGTTATACTCAACTTACCATCAAAATACAAAAATTAACGCACAAAATCATAAGTCTCTAAGTTTAAGTCATCCATAAAACCATTCAAAAAAGAAAGTTTCAAAAGTTCCTAAAGTTGTTAATAAAACCATCTAAAAAATAAGAGAAATGATATTTCTACAACCATTTTATGACAACTTCTTGACGACTCTCTATTTCATACTCACATTATGTTTTTATTCTCTCTCTTCTTTTTTCTCTCTCCCTTGTTTTTGACCAATAGTAAGATAGAAAAAGGAAGCTGTCATGGTAGTTGTCAAAAATGGTTGTTCAAATATCACTACTCAAAAAATAAACTAGTTAATTTCTTCAAAAGGTCAACAAACACCACCACCGCAACCCTAACCGACGTCAAAATCTGAATTTCCACCGTCGGAATCGCAACCTAACTGCTATGTGTTCCCCTATTCATGGTTTGAGAACTTAAAGAAGAAAAAAGAAATGGTACATCTAAGGAACAATGTGTTACTGTAAAGATAACTATTCAGTAAACGTTTCAATCTTTGGGCTTGTAGAAAAGGAATTAAGTTTTAAAAAAAATGGCCCCAAAAAAAGGATCGGTTTTTTTGTTAGATATAAACTCGGTACATTTGGTCGAGTTTACAAGAGTTTACTGAGTGTTAACTCGGTCAAACTCGTCAAACCGTCCGATTTTACCAGAAACCGAGTTTACCTCCGAGTTAACACAATTTTGGTACCTAAAAACGTAAACTCGGTAAACTCGGAGAGTTGACACTTGATTTGCGGAACATTACTTATGTTAGTTTATTTTTGTGGATTCGGGTCAAGGGCTTCATGAATTGAGGACAAACTTATAGGGTTGCGTAAATTGATAGCCCTAGGTGGAACGTGGGTTCGAACCCTAATTTTTTTAATGTGTGAGTTTTGCTGATAAATTTTTAAAAAAATAAAAATTTAATTAGTGATCGATTGAGAGGGGTTCTGTATAGCAATTAATTAGCATCGTTAATTAATAAAGTGGCAGTGGTACAGATTCTATCTTTTTCATATGATGGGACAAGGCCATGATCCATTGATCCTCCATTCCACTATGAGGATATAGCCTCACGTCAACCATCGTAAGCCCGTTCTCTTGTTTGTAATCTTGTAGGCCAAAAATCTGGGTTGCATTCTCTCTACTTTGTTCCTAGTGCTAACTTTTTGTGAAAAAATTGATTAATTAATTAAGTGCTTATGTTATTACTACTGCTACAACTGCTCAACTCAATCAAATTGTTCCAATGAGATCATCTCCGCAAAATTGAAGTTTCGTGAATTCGAAAGGGAATAAAAGCTCCCAAAAAGGTTGTGTCACACCCCTTTATGTAATGTTTCATTGATTAATCAAATTGGGAGAAATCGATTGAGAAACCTTTGGATTGGGAGAAATTAACTGAGAAACTTTGAATAAGATGACACGGATCTCTTAAGACTTTGAGCTCAAAGTATGCAACACATCCATTTAGATATTATAAGACTCGGATGATTAGTTTGCACATTTACGTGCGGAAAATACCAAATTTACCCAAAAAAGTATGTGAAATTGCTTTTACAAAATGTTATGACTCTTCGTCGTATTATTTGTAAAGAAAAATCAATCAGTGATCTTTTAGCTAAACTGAGGTTAAGAGTAGTGATATAATATATCTTTTTACAACCATACTGGTAAAAAAAAGTTTTTTTAGAATTTAACATTTTGATAAAAAAAATTATAACTAATTATTGATTTATATCATGTGTATAGGCTTACTAGGATTGGTCGTGGGATGAATTGGTTAAATATGATCTTTTTGCTTCAATCCAATATGTTTACAACCATACTGGTAAAAAAAATCCACAATGAAGGTCATTCTCATGTTCACTCCTAATTGATTATTATTATTATTTTTATGTTTTTAGTGTGTAACAATCCTATAGGTTTTACAGGGAACTTTGATGGCTTTTGAATATGTTTAGATCAGCTGCATTATTTAGTCCAATTACTTATATGAATCTAAATCCTTCAAAGGAAATAAGTCTTGTTGTTGGCCTTTTTTTAGCTAATGAGAGACTCACGAATAAAATAACACTCTATTTAACTATTATTTTGGGGTAATATGTATTAAATATTTATTGAATGCAATTATGTAAATGTTTTTCTTTTTTTAATATAACCGGAAGTATATTGGTCAGTCCTTTATCAATTCATTCCTAACGTGTAAGAGAATAAATAACCCTTTTATCTTTCAAAAAAAAAAAACCCTTTTATCTACTTTTACTATATCTTTGCTAAAATGTTTTAGTGCAAAAGAAAAATGTAAAACTAAAAAACTATTGTAGTAATGATATCATGTTTTTATGATTAGCAGGTATGTCGCAACAAAATTTGTGAATGACATATGTAACACTCTAAACCTCGACCTCACAAACCTTTTAGCATTGTTTACAGGTACTTTATATGTTATTGATGGAATGATTAGTAAATTTTATGTATAAAAAAGATTACCACAATTATTGGTTTTATTTTTGTGTTCCCTATCTTAAAATTTTATAGGTCTAAATTGTTGCTTAAATTCTCTCAAAGTAAGTATACTAACACTTAATATTTTTAACTGTGTTTGCTTATTGCGACTAAATATCATTGTATTTAATTTGTATGTACAATATGTGTAATACAATTTTACACATACATACAACTACGTCTCATTATGGTAAAATTTAATTGGATGGATGTATCAAACATTTATATTATCAATGTATAGAAATTAATCTCAATATCATTTTTATGCATTTTTAATTAGGACTAATAATTTTTTTTATTGACTTGACTCTTGTATTATAAAATATGAGTAGTGACAAGAATCAGAACAATCGCAAAGTATGATTGTGTTCATCAAGCACAGAATCTACTACACTATGGACATCAAACTCCTCCAACTTATGACATTACCGAATTCCCTCTTTCTCTAGGTGTTGGAGGGCAAAGATATGTTATCTGACGTACAAGATGTGAATCTTTTGCTTAATGACCTCAAGTATCATGATTCTAACAAGCTAGTGGTGTTGTTGAAGGATAATTATGCACATGTAGATTTCATTGCGGCTATCAATGCTAAACAAGTCGTATATGATCCTATGATAGCTTTTATCAATGCTCATTGATTTTACAATTATTATTGTGCTTCAAATATATCTACTATCTATCTATTAATAATATGGGTCTTGTTAACTGCCCCCAGTTAGTGGTTATTATGTTTAAGTAAATTGTATAAGAAATTTTAGATTTTTGGTGCTTCTAAAGATGATATTTCAAGTAACGATTAGCAAATGATGTAATGTAATGGAAAATTCAAATGAATAAGAGATGTTAATGTCCAACCATGATTGTCTTAACAAAACTATAACATGTTATCCATCAAGAGGGATGAGTGTCCAATGAAGAAATAAACAACGGAGGTTAATGTCGAGTCAAACACTAGAACATATCTTTGTATTATTTAAAGAGACTTTAAGTAAGGTGTGTGTAATTCACCCTAATATTATTAGGAAAATGTTAACAAGCGTCCCAACGTTTCCATTTAAAATTTGGTGTTGCGCTTTTGTTAGGGAGTTGCTAATTCGTTCAAAATCAAAACCATAGGTGTAAACTGTTGTATAATTTTTTTTTTTATTAATTACTTCATCATCCAAAATGTTACCCAGTTGAGTAAGACTAAGAAGATAAGGATATTATGACTTGTGTCACACTTTGCTTCCTTCTCAAACCTTTATATTTTTATATACTGTTGCAAATTTTGGAATACCCCATTAAGTATTGTGTCACACTTCTCTTTTGTACTTTAAAAAATAATAATATTTAAGAAATGAGAGAAGAAAAACAGAACTCAACCATAATGGAATTTTATTGAAAAATATGTTGGGACTAATAATTGGTGACATAGACTAGAAATAAAAAAGCAAAGAGTAACAAAACAACACATACATTCATGTGTTGGTCTCTAACAAGGTAAATAACAAGTGAAAATTAAGCGGGAAATAGAAATAAGATTACAAGAATCAATCCAAAAACTATAAGATGATAATTAATTAATGACTCAATGGGTTGGGCAGAGGAAGAGGATGCATGAGTGCCATTAATAGTCATTTGGCACTTGGAGAAGAATGATCAATAGCAGTTATCTTATTGTTGTTGTTGTTGGGGTTATCTTGGACAGTAGCGTTACTCATGCCAACTACCACTTCTGACAGATTCATCTCTCCTTTTCCATTATTCTTCCTTGCTGCTATCTGCTCTTGGGTTGACTTGTAGTATGATGCATATAGAATCAATTGTACCACTGCAAACATTGTCCCAATCCCATTTGGTATCTGATTGAGATATAATCCATTAATTATATACATTATATATAGTCATATATATACTTATTCATTTCACCAGCTATAACATAAAATAAAAATATAAAAATGCATCTTAAGTCTTACACTAAGCATGCCTAGCTTGGCCACAATTAATTACGCTGCTTTTGGAAATCATATTGTACTTGTTTTAAGCAAAGAATTAAGCATGGTATTATAATTTGTTTTCTTACCGCAATGAATGGGTCAAAAGGGATGAGTGCATAAATGGTCCAAGAAACGCCATTGCCAAATGAAGCTAAAGATAGGAAAAACGGCATGAACTCAACGCTTTTAGTCTTGATCACTAGTTTCTGCAACCATATATTATTAAGATCACATGATTAATTAAGTCAATTCAACAATCCATATATATTAACCAATTTTATCTTAAATAAAAAAATTAAACATGATACATATTAAGTACTAACCATAATAGACAAAGGTGAAGCATACATGCCAATATTAAAGAGCATGCATATGGTCCCAACAACAGCAGAACGTTTGTTAACGGTGTGAAGCATAGTCAATGAAACAAATGAGAGAAGGAAAATGAAAATAAGCTCCAAGAGTAAACCAAGGAAGACTTTGAGTCTCTTTTTACGGTCAGAATATATGAGAAAGAGTGTGATATAGATGATCTCAACCACACATCCTGCACCATTGATGGTCACCACAAGGAAACTGTGAGGGTGCACCATTGGCAACCCGTAGAGAGTCCAAACCATGCAGTTCATCAACGTGGCTAGGTATGGTACGGGTGAGTATTGTTCCACTGATCCTTTCTTGCATATCCCAACAAATGTTGGCCTGTATAATTAAGGACATGAAAAAAAAATTAACAACTAATGTTAGTATTGTTAATTTTTACGTTAAAATTGAAAGATGCGGGAAGAGATTTAGAAATAAACTTACACTGGAGACAAGAACATGCAGCCGGCGATGACATTTCCTGAAGTCAAGAGAGAGAAAAATGCAAAAAAGTGATAAATCAATAAGGTGGAAATTATAACCAAAAAAGTAAATTACAAGAAAAAGAAAAAATATTCCTGAAGTAATGAGTACATATGTTTTTAATGAAAACTTAAAAAATAACCCACCTATGATACCCACTACTGTTCGAGCAATTTCTGCAGTACTCATTTTGCAACTGAAATTACAAATATGAATGCAATTTTGAGTCTATAACACTCTCACTATAAAGTATAAACTAATTTAATTGTAATAGGTAGATCATCTATATTGCATGTGTTGTGTTGTGTTGTGACTAATTGTGAGGGAGTATGTACGGTGTTCGTCCTATAAATAGAGAAAAGTTTGATTGAGCATATGATTGAGAAATTAAGTTCATTTGATTTGATGGTAGTTGGCACTGTGTTTAAGATAGTGATCTACTAGCCAGTAGCCACTAAGATAGAGCCGTCAATGTCCATATCTCATAAAGGTTAGTGGACCAACTATCTCAGTGGACCAACTAAGATAGTGATCTACTTAATACTTTGAGATGGAGGTTTGGCTCTTGAGTAACATGTTTGTTAATTTTATGTGGTAGGCTTATTCTTCGGAATCGGGTTCTTTACATTATTCATATATTCTACCTCTCTTTTATGAAGTTGTTGGTAAAGTTAGACCTTTCTTTAATTTACATCGAGAATTAGATTCAAAAGAGGTAAAAACTAACAACAACTAAAACAGATCAGGAGACATATCTAGTTTTGATTGTGTAAAAATAAAAGAGTGTTAGCAACCTACTTTCTAATACACACATCTCAACACATTTTCTTTTATTAATTAAAATTCATATGACTCCTACATAATTTTTAACGGTAAATAAAATATAAAATTATAAACTTATTGAAATGTGTGTTTCGAGTATAACTTTTCTTAAAAATATTTGGATGTAATTCAATATGACACCTCGTTCTATTGAAACAAAAATTTCGTTTTGGGTCCACTAGCCAATATTTTTTTCTTTCTCAGTCCACTAACCAATATAAGGACAATAAATTGAGCGCAATTATTTTTCTGTCATTCTTTCCCCTAAAAAAAACTCTACCATTTTTTATATAGAACTTAATTTTCTCTCATTTGCCGTTTTCAAGAAAACTTATCATGTACGTGCTGATACGAACATTTATTTTGAACCACTTGAAGGATATTATATCTCGATATCAAATCAAGGTTTCCTTAAATAAATAAATAAATAAAGTGAAGTGGTTTTGAGGTTATGTATATTTTTTAAGAAAAAAAAATTAGTGCACTAATTTTTAAGATAAAAATTAGTTTTATATACTGACATACTCTTATTATTAGTCATTAGAAATAAGTAGATTTTGGAGAGTTGGATTATATTTTAATATATTTGAGATTTAAAAAAAACATTATATATATTATATAATAATTCAATTACACTTCATTCATTTTTAAAACTATTGTTATAGTTTTATTAATATAGAAAAGAAAAACAAGTCATTCACTCTCCTCCCCTCCAAATTAATTAGTCCTCTGCTCAAATGGACTCATGATTTGTTTGGTTGTAAAGAGAAAGTGGGAGAAAATGATGTAAGTAAGGGTGTGAGAAGAGAGAAAAATGCGATGAATAAAATATATTTATATATTGTTTGGTATAAAAGAAATAGAAAAGAGAGTAATGTTGATTTTTTTTTTCAAAAGGAATGTTGATTGTTTTTAAAAGTACCGGAAGCTCCCATTTTTTAAGTCACATCAAAATTAATTTAGTTTTTTTTTAACTTAAATCAAATCATTGTATTATTAAATTACTTAATTTAATTAACTATAATAATATCACTACAATTTTTTCCTTATATGATTATGTGACGTCCACATGTTATATAAAGAACGATCCACATGTATTTTACACAAAAATAAGGAGATATTTAGGTCCTTACAACCAATTTTTGGAAGAAAAAAAAAACAAAAAAGAGTAAATTTTGGAAATTGCTCGTTCTTCTTTAATTTTCATTTTCTCCTTCAATCACAAAATGGTCAAATTTGTTGAACTCTAAGAAAACAAATTGGTACTTTCATATTTGTGAGGGACTATTGATACTTCATTTTTTATGGAGGATTGAACTCGACAAAATTACATATACATCCTCAAACTAGTTAAACCAATCTCTATGGTGTGAAAGTATAATTTGATCCACCACAAAATATGAAAGTACTAATTTGATCTCTTAGAGTTCAAGAAACTTAATCCTTACATATCGACTAAACTGGACAAAATTACATATACATTTTCAAACTAATTAGAAAATTACAATATTTCTATCTAGTTAAACCAACCTCTTAAGTAGGAAAGCATAATTTGGTCCAACACAAAATATGAAGGAAGAATGTGCAACTTAAAGAATGATTAATATTCAAAATTTATTGATTTTTAGGCACTTGTGCCAAAATATTGTTGCAGAACCTAAATATCCCCTTATTTTGTTTAAAATATATACATGGACCATTTATCATATGACATTTGGACTGTCACATAATCCAATCAGGGTTTCAAAATGAAAAAAAAATATTCAATTAGAAAAAAAATTGACATAATTAAAGACTCAACTGTCCCGATTTATTTTTGTGAGAGAGTAAAGCGGGTTGTTTTTTTTATCAGAGACTAATTCGTCCTGTGTATTTTTGTGAGGGACCAAAATATGTCTTCACCCTTTAAATTATTTTAGTAAGTTTTTATTTATTGATAAATTTAACTTGTTCACATTTTTTATTTTAATTATTTTTTACTCATATTTTAACTAATTTATTCATACTTTACTAAAACAAAGTATTTCTTGAGCACTCGTCAACCACAAACCTCATCCACAAAGTATTTTAACTAATTGATTTCTTAAATTGATGATGATCTAAACTGGAAAGAGTAGTTGTATTCACCGTTGAGTATTCACTCACTAGTTTTCTTAAAAGTAACATGTTTTAGCTAAGTGATAAAAACTTAACCTAGATAGCAATTAATCCTGTTACATCTAATACAAGAAAACTTCAGTGCCATGATGTGTAGTGAAAAACAAGTTTAAAAGTCGCAGGATCAAATTAGAGAGCTCCAGCTGCAATATTAACCTGCACAAAACAAGTTTTCGTTTTCAAAATTTGACTCATTTTGATCCCAAAAATAGCAACAACAAAAAATTACTAATTTGTATTTGTCCAATCTCATGTATACTGATCTCTTAGTTATATACAATCTGAATGTGTAATTTTATATAAATATATGAATTTTCATGATAACTATGAAGATTATAATCACTCAACAATAAGATGAATGAAAAATTTGGATGTTAGATATATAAAAGCAACGACCTCTAACCTAGATGTCAAACCTACCAAATTCTTCTTGGATCAACGTGGGCAATGACTCAATCATATGCTTTGAGAAATTAACTGTATACAATGAACTCTGTCACCGAATGAGTCACGCATGTTCCATTTGATCTATATGTGGTGTGTGCTGCATGCATGAAGTCATCCTTTTCTATCAGCTTATCTCCTTTGTCCATCAACAATTAGACTAGTTGATATGGAACAACATCACACACTTAAACTCAATTAAGAGCAAACATAATAATAGTTGGATCATTCAATTATTGTTTTTCATTTAAATTTGACCCAACATAAACTATTTAAATTGATGAGTCTGATCCAGTTTTTGGCAGAACAACAATTAGCTGAACAACAGTCATCATTGATTACCCCTCCCTTGCACCTTAAGACCATCATTAGTCTCCTCTAAATCTTCAAAAGCCACCTCATCAATTAATGGGGAGGAGACGACGACACATCTTTTCTTGCATTGCGATGAGGTAGCGTTTATTTGGAGGAAGGTAATGGATTGGTTAGATATCAACTTCATCACTCCGCGTAATTTATTTATGCATTTTGCTTGTTGGACCGATGCGTGTAATTCTAGCCGCCTTTTGAAAGCATTTTGGTTAATTTGGTATGCGGTGATTTGGGGAAGGAAATGAATGCGAGGATTTTTTGTAATCAAACAAAGAATATTGATGAGGTGGTTGACGAGATTAAGGCCATATCATGGTGTTGGGGGTTGAGTAGGTTAAGGATCCCGTCTTCCCCGTTATGAATCATAACCGGAGGTGACAGAACAACTCAAATTTATCTCAAAGATATCAGGAGATGTAACCCAGAAATTCAATATTTTGGATGAGGGAAAATAATTTGTGTATAGATAAATATGAAGTGAGGGAGTATATAAATGTATGCTATGTGCAGTTTCAATTTTGAGACTTTTTCTATTTATTACGTACTGATCAAAGGAACATATATACAAGCCAAAAATATGACCGTTCCACTATATAAACGTGGAGTATATATCATCTTCTTTGAAACTCAGTCATAGCATAAAAATAGGGATACGTACTAGTAGGCTAACTTAATGAGAATGAGCAGTTTAAGAAGAAGTCAAAACAGTTGCTAAAATTATGCCAACATATTATTAAGAAGGACAACTAAATAAAAACATGTATTTGCTTTGATGACTCATAGAGAGATTAAAGGAATGGGTTGTTAGTGTATATATAGAACCGGTCAAAATAATTAACTAGAGTAAAATTCTAGTAATAAAAATTTCACAATTAATTTATGATTTTCAACTAAAATTATTTTTTACTTATTCTAAGTAATATTTATATTTGAACTTTTGAAATATAACCAAATATTCACCTTTGAAGCGGTATTGCGGCTGCTGGTCTGTGCCTCCAGGACTGGCAGTTTATGGTTTCTCTGTTTGCTTCTAGGCTGTTTGTTTTTTCCTGCTTGTTTAGAGCAGTTTTTTTGTTGTTTCAGCAAAGGGTGCGGTCGGTGTGTGACCGGTTCCCTGTTCTGTTTGTTTTTAGTGCTTTTGCACCTCTTGTAACAGGTGCCCTGTGTACTTCTTGTACAAGGCTTTCTAATATATATGTTGTTCAAAAAAAAAAAAAATCATTATTGTTTAACTGAGTGAGAACTGTTTAACTGAACAATCATTACGAGGCATGGTTCAACTTTTAAAGAAAATCGAACCGAACCATCGTAACGGTCTGTAAAAATTGAACTAAATCGTTTGTGGTTTGGGACGAATCGAACCATACCAAAGTTATGATTCCATTGACCGTTTGTGAATGACATGTTTAAGTTATACTACAATATGTGATATTTTGTCTCGAGTATCAACGTCTACTGATGATACACGCTAATAATTCTTCCATCTACAAAGCACCAATCGATCCTTCATAATAATGTTGATACCTACAATACTCTTTAATTTTGGATGAGCTTCTACATGATTAATGTAAACTATATACAATTTCACCGAACATTCTACTTAAGATTTCTACCGAATTTTCAAATTTATTTTATATTTTTCTGTCTCATTATGTGCATAAATCGGATAAACATATATAGCAAGTGGTTCCAACAACATATTTCATTATGCTTAAATGACATCAAGTGTCCTTTAAGTTTGAGGTTTATAATAGATTGATCATTTTAGTTATTTTGGACACACCTAAGCTTTTAAATTTGAGGTTTGCAACTGATTGATCATTTAAGTCCTTTAAGTTTAAGGTTTGTAATAGATTTGTGATTTAAGTTATTTTGGTCACACATAAGTCCTTTAAGTTTGTAAACGTGTTCGATTTAGTCCTTCTGTCACATCATCGTTTTTGTAACGTTTGAATCTCTTACAAACCTTAAACTTAAAAGGACTTGTGTTTGGCCAAAATAACTTAAAGGACCCTTGATGTAATTTAGCTTATTATAACTTGTAACTTGTGTCACTCTTAATTCGTTAATCCTCTGACACACTAGTTATTTCCTTTGGTGTACATGATAACCTTTAAAAACCATATTGCTCAATTTTTTGTCGAATACACACGTTTTAAAGGGGCGAACATGTGTATGTTACATATGCTCAAATTTTTTGTTACAACACTGTTAAATAGTACCGACATAATTGTTGTTCAGCTTAATTGTACCAAACTCATGAATTTAGATAAATTTGTGTAAGGTCAAATTCAATTAAATATAAATTTAAGTAATTTATTAAAAGAAAAATCTTATTTAGAATTCTAGAAGGCCACGACCCAATTGTCCATAATAACTTTGTTTTTTTTGTTGAAGAATTGTCCATAATAACATGAAACAAAGAGAGAGATGAGTCGCTCTTTTCCTTTTTTTACATAAAAGGTTGGACTAAATTGAGTTTTGAATCATGTCTAGGAACTTCGATTTTAATCAGCCGGCTCTTGATCATTAGATTAAGAGAGAAAGTTTCTAATTTTTAGTTTAACTGTCTACGATCGGCTCTAATTTTTAGTTTAATATGTGTTGTAAAATTTATGCATAAATTATTTCTATAAATAATAATCAATATAAAAATAAAAGAATCAATAAAATATAAAAAAAGAGAAATCAATAAACTTATCTTTTTGAGAGATTGTTGTTGAATTAGATTATCAGTCGGGATTTTCTGTGTAATTATATATTAATCCCCAGGATTTAACAGGTCATTCCTGATTTAAAATCAAGGATGCAAAACTGGCAAGAAGAAACATTTTCAGAAAGATGTAACCCAAGATTTTGTATTAGACTCGTAGAAGAGATGATTTTATATAGGTTGTGCATGAGTTTTCATGTAAAAGAAAAATGATGTTATTGATATTGATATTGAAATTAAAAGAAACGTAACCATAGATGAAAATAGGCGGTTAGTTTATTAGAAAAAGTAGGTACCAGCTCCTCAAATATAATAGCAGCTCATACTCAAAACATAACGTGCCTTTTAATTTTGTTTTAGTTACCGAATAAAAAATCAATGCCTAAATTACGTTTTCAAACGATAGTAAAAATGTTTAGAGCCTTAGACTTAATCAAGTCAAAATGATGTGGCCTAAAGAACTAAACTAAGTCCTAACTCAACTAATAAAAATATCAAAATTGATATGCCAAATATTATGATCGGGGTTCGAACCCCGGTACCTCCATTTTGTGTGTATGAGTTTATGATGGCTTTGTCATCTCTTCTATCTACCAAAAAAAAAAGGAATTAGACCAAGTCAAATATTAGTATTAATCATAAATAAAATAATAATAATTTTCTATTAATATATTATAAAACTTTTGAAACATATTCATAATTTACAACAATATCCAAAATTATAAGAAATTTCAAAGATTTAAAAAAAAAGTCATATTTAGTGTGACGAGACTAAAAAAGATTTTTGAATAATAAAGAAAAAAAACATGAATAAAAAAATGTAAAGTTGAAAGGATAAACTCAATAAAATCACGAGCACTAAATCATTGGTGTGAGATCATAGCTGTGAGAGTGTGTAAAAATAACAATATACTTGCAATAAATAACTTTCTTTGAGTAAAATTGCAACAAAGAGTCATAAATTGATATTCGTTAATGATTAATGTCTATTGTCAATTGCAAACAAAACCTTAATTAATTTTTCATTGTCATATATGCATTCTAAATAATAGTTAGTGTAATTAAGCTTAGAAACTTGAGTGTTCAAGGCTAAATAAATTGAGCCAAAAAAAATCATTATACACTACCATATAAAGTTCACAGAAAATAATTATAGTGACAAAAAATATAATAGCATATTAATATGAATTTTGTTATATAAAAAATCTAAGGGGGACATTGGCCTTTATTGGTCTCCCTTCTAACTTCATCCCTGAGTTGATGATTGATATTACATGAAACAACGGCTCCTAATGCTCAAAAGAGTTGTTGCACTTTAAAAAGTAAAATGAGAAATACTAACAATTCATAAACAAATTTGTTGTTGATATTGTTGAGGCAAAATCCATAAATTAAGAACATTATCAAGAACTCAAGCAGGGTTCAGAAGGTTGTTCTTACACAAACTCAGAAACTCAAGAACATTATCAAGAACATGCAAGTCACACGTGACATAAATAAATATCCAGGAAAGTACATTTGCATGGATCAATCAAGCAATAAAGGCATTTACAAGATCAATGTCAAAAAGGATATTCAATGTTCATCTAAGACTATGAACATTGAAGCAAAGTCGTCTTAGACAATTCGAAGGCCCCGTTTTAAACTTATAAATTAGCCCTTAATAAAACAAACACAAAAAGCATAACTTAAAAAAATGACTAAATTCATTAAAAAAAGTGCACTACCAGTGCCTTGAACACAGGACCAGAAGCTAAAACATAAATTACTAAAAACATAATTTAAAAAAATGACTAAATTCATTAAAAAAATGTACTGCCCGTTCCTTGAACACGGGACTAGAAGCAAATAAACACTACTCCAGACCGTTAGAACACTGCTACTCGCTTGAAATCTTTTAACTTAGATATTATATAATGAATATATTTTGACCTTATATACAAAAAATATATATTATAGGCCCCCAAAAGAATATCTCGACGGGCTATGGGCGGCCCCTGCATTGAAGTACTAGGAATATTCCAATAAGAATATTATCCTAGATGTTGCAATCACTGCACTTCAGTTATGTTTTCACTATTATGATTGATTACAACAAATACAAGTCTTACAAATCATCTTAAGTGAAACAAATGGAACATTCTGATGGTCAGAATGTTTAGCTCTGCACATGCTTCATACTATGAACATTACAATAGGTGAAAAGTTAAAAGGCAAAGCAAAAGTGAAGATCTTGTCCTAACCAACCAGAGATGGACACGTATGAGATTTGGTATTGTACAATATCAAACAAATCTCATAGAAGAATGAGTCTGAAGCTGCAGATCCACTACTCTCTCCTGCACACAATTCAATGCAGATCTGGAACATTCTGATGTTTGTGCAAAAGTAACAACAAATGAATAAAGCCCAAACAAGTTAAAGGGCATGCATTGGATAAACCTAGAAACTCATCATATAATCATATATGATGAACCCATATGAAGATCTTGAAGAACACAACAACATTCTGATGGTCAGAATGTTCACCCAGATTTTCAAGTAAAAGCTAGTGGAGCCCAAGACACATGACATAAGACCATTGGTCACCCTCCAACGGCTACAAGAGCCCAAAAACTCTATAAATAGAGATCAAAGGCTCGGTACTACTTGCACCATTGCAAAGCTTACAAGAAAATAACAAAGATTGTTTGAAGCTTTAGCATCCGAATTGATCATCACAAAGATTCCAAGAAATATTTTTAAGTGTAAATCGATTCTTTCTCTCTTATCTTTTCAAAGATAAACTCCTCCCTCCACAGTTTGCTTTGTTATTAACTGGATTTTTTGAACCTAGCAGCACGTTCAACAACGATTGAACTTTGTTTTCCATTACACGCTTCACTCAACGACGGAAGCACAACCTACATATGGATCTTTCTTCTCAACTTCTTATCTATATTGTTTTCAATGGAACACAATCAATTTCTGGGGTGAAATTGGAGGGGAAAAAAGTTTTCATGTTATATTATAAATGAAAAGTTAGGACTTAACATTCTATAAGAGCAAGGCTTTAGATAATCAACTGTACTACATATGCATTCAGGAAGGAACTTGAAGTTTTAAAAAAATTACAACAGAGGTGGAGTCATACGCAAAGCTCAATAGGATTGGAATGCATATTAGGCTAGTTTATGTCATGTAGATACTTGGCAATTGAGGAATGTAGAGTGGACAGACATATGACTGCAATAGAGTATATGATGGACTTGTTAACTGCCAAATGGTTAACGAAGAAGTTGCAAAATAACTTGAAGGAAAACCCTAAGGACATGTTTGGTGTGTCGAACAGAGAGACAAGATATCATAACATTATCATATCCTACTTAAATCTTTTGTTTTATGCACACCAATAGGAAATGATAAATCAAACATTTTATTAATCATATTAACTCTTTGTTATT
>Ga0315913_1003453_pt1 | contig 18994 bp, 10 predicted proteins | sample MpolsnodulesMG_FD_207736 | JGI IMG/M metagenome (GOLD analysis project Ga0315913, IMG submission 207736) | Medicago polymorpha root nodule microbial communities from Los Angeles, California, United States - small nodules | ecosystem: Host-associated > Plants > Roots > Nodule | place: USA... | reverse complement strand
AATGGATTCAACATAACACACATGACATGAGACAATAACTGGTTTGTTTTTTGTTGAAAGGATGAGATGATCCCTGTTAATCTTTTATCAAGCTATGGATCCGTCCTTAATAAAATAAGGTAATTTATGCTACCCTTGTCACGTAAAATTTAATTACTTACATGTGCATATAGTTTTTTTTTGTTGAACAAATGTGCATATAGTTAACAACAGGGACAAAAGCGATTCATAATACATTAAGGACTAAATTTTCTAGAGTTTTTTTATAGACTAAAAACGAAATTAATAAATTGTGTAAGGACAAAACATTTTTTCCTTGCGAAGATTCCGGATTTGAATCGGAAATTCATATAAAATGTTCAGCCTAACAATACATTAACAATTGAATTAGGTGTTGAAGACAAAAAAATGAAAATTCCAGTGATTATGCCAAGTAATTGAAGAATTTCAATGCAACAGTATTGACCATCATGTTGTTTGTGAAACACAGACACAATTCCTGTATCATAATTTAATTCCTTTATTTCCCCACTTTGCAAAATAAAAACGAAAACTTATCCCTATGAAATAAAGTATGCATTTGATGGTTTTCAAAGTCAAAAGTATTTGCATTATCCTCTCCACTTTTGTTAAAGCTTATTATTGGAAGGTGATGTGGGGGCATTTTCCAAATAAATCAAAAAATTCTGCAAATATTTAAATATATATGACTAATCAAAAAACCAATCTTGTAAAGTGTTTTATTGTAACTAATTTATAGATTCACAGCTAAGAAACAAGAAATGGTTGGTTCCATTGTCAACTCAAATAACGTCTAATTGGAGATAGTTGCTTGTTATATTCTTTCCCTTTTTCACTAATTTTAATTATTTTTTCTTATTGTTCAAGCTAGTGAAAGTGACCCTGCTTGCAAGTAGTCATGGACCTCATCCATAAAATAAAGGAAAAGAAAAAGCATTCATGTATATCATCAATAGATCTTTCATGATTAAAGATTTTATCTTGATAGCTGTGTTTCTATTATATTATTCTCATCAGCTACAGCCCTGAAATTTTAAAGCATGTCAAAGTAATTTTAAAGAGTAAAAGTGAAGTATTTTGATATTTTAATTGTAGAAGTGGAATATATTTTGTCAAAATAAAATTGTAGAAGTGGAATATATTGAACACTCTAAAAAATAATTGAATATTTAAGGAAAAATTCAGTTTCCAAATATTATTATAGTCTTCAAACTATGATGACTTTTACCATCGAAAAATATTTCAGGTGATGTGGCATACAATTGATTAATATTTGAAAATCGATTGAAACTCAAACAACCATCAATTTCATTTCATGTAAGTACAAACTTGTGGTATTATGAAATGATTATGATTCAATCAGTATTGATTTGATAAAAAACAACAAAACTGACTTAGTGTCTCGAAAATTCAACTTATATTCTTTTTTTCTTTCCTAATAACGCCTAATTAACGTCAATGAAGAACTTCGAACTTCTACTTAAAGTTGACGATGTTGTTCCTCATTGAAGTTTTCAACAACTTTTAAACATTATCAACCGTAAACTATGGTGAAACACTTCTCCCACAACAATCAGCTCAACCTACATAGACAAGCATACCAGACATCATCATTTTTAATTGGCTATAATGCTCTGATAAACTGCCAATTATTTTGACCCCGCGCTTCACGGAAAGTGTTTCAAACTTTCAATAGCATTGTTCAATTTTATAGCATTTCACCAATAACATATATACATATCTATAATTGGATTTAGTGAAAAGAGCTAGTTTTCTACAACATGAAAAATTAATGTTAACACCCTAGCTAAATAATGTGTGTCGATATTTAGTGTCTAATCATGTCTCAAACATCATTATTATGTGTCAATATTTAGTGTTTGATCGTGTTTCAAACATGACTATCTTTCATGGGTGATACAAAAATTTGCGGCAGCTATAACCTTTACAATGTTTTATGCCAAAAAAATCAATGTAGGCGTGGGCCTCACCTATATAATACTACCACTACAAATGTGTCCTTTTGACTTTCCTCTAACATATATCACCAATTATCTACACTGTTACTAGCTTCTCTTTCACTCCATCACATGTTAACATAATAATGTGAATGTGGTTATTTATTTTTGTTTTAACTTTATGGTAACATCTAAGCTAAATAAATAGGTTTGGAACTTTATATATATTATGAGCTGTCGGTGGAGATGTTAAGCATCCTATGACAAATATCCGTTCAAAGTACTTTTTCTAGTAACTTACCAGCCATTCTCATTTTCTCATTTCTTTCACTTTCACCTTCCAACTACATTTTCACACCAGAAGGTCTTACAAAACTTGTTATAATCTTCTTCATGCTACGTTTTGCAAGGTACAGGTTGCAGCATTATGCTCTCTTTAACTCCTCTTAGTGGACATTTTCTTCTATATTTTTCTCTAAACCATGCTGTTATAGATTTTCAGTGCATAGCATTTTTGCAAGTTTGCAAGAGTTTTTTTTTTCTTCTTTTCATCAAGACAGATTATGAGTTCTGTAAGCAGTTTTAACTGAAAACAATGTTTCTATATTGAAGTGTGTAATATACTAATAAATATTGCCATAACTTAATCGAAGAAGCATGAATGCGAAAGCATGTATATGTTAGTACTTAGTCCCACCAAGGATGGATAGTAATTAATCTTCTAAAAATTTGCATGGAAACATGTATATAGTAAGTAGTCTCTATAATATCCAGATGGTCTAAATGTGAATATATAGTTAGTGTTAGCTGTAGTTATATACAATTGTACTTGGTTCTTATTCATGTTTGGTAGTGTTGGGGTCAAGGGGAGCTCAAATCAATGGCTCTTAAATCACTTGTAATAATAATACCATAAAGAATGAATATGATACCTCAAATTCAACCAAAATCTTAAGACTTCAGTTGCAAGTGCCACTTCTTTAATATCAAGTACTAACGAGTTAACAAGACTCTCAACAACGAACCGAAGTGTCCCGCCACACGGCTCCACAAATATGAGTTGAGAAAAGCGGACACATGGGCATGTGTCTGTCTGTGCACTATAAACTTATAAACGGGTTAGCTTGGCTTTGAAATTCACAGTTCTCTAGTATGTGCCCATGTTTCTTTAGTTTAACTTTTTGGTTGCTCAGTGTATTTTTTTACTGCCAAATGTAGGAAATAGAAATTATCCTCATTGATAGTTACTGCACAATAGCATGAAATTTTCTCCTTATGCTCTTGAATAGACTCTGAAATCATGAATCACAAGCCATGGCATTGGAGGAAAAAATCTATGGAGAAGACAATCTTTGCAGCTGACAAAGTTGTCAGTCCTTCTCAAATCATTGAAAAAGAGGTATTTAATGGTTTATTCACTCATTTTTACCGTACTCATTCTCATATTACCCTCTTGTTTGTGCAAACCAGAAACTTATTAAGCCATTATTCTCTGCTACGTTTTGACAATGTGTTAATACACTAACAATACTACATTTTACCAGGCACACGATCTTTCAACAGATAAGGAAAGTGGATCGAAAAGATCATCGAGAAGTCTAAACGAGAAGTTGGCAAAAGTCCTCATTGATTCTCCTGTTGGAGTAAAATCTGACGAAGACTTAGACAAAAAAGTGCATGCTGAAATTGTTACTCCTTCAGATGAAACATTGCAGGAACCTTTGCAGCCTTTAAGCTGTGTTGAAGAAGAACAAGAACAAACACCGTGTGTTGTCATTCCAAAGATATCAAAGGAGCATGAGAAGATTCAGAAAGAATTGGAAGAGAAACTTACAGAAGCAAATAAAAAGATAGATGAGTTAACTGCTAAGAATACTTGTCTAACTAATGCTTTACTCTCCAAAGAGGAATCTATTGGGGACCTAGTAAGATGTAAACAAGAAGCAGATGAAGAGTTTAAGACTCTGATGACAAGGTTAGATTCCACAGAAAAGGAGAATGCATTATTAAGATATGAGTTTCACATGTTGGAGAAGGAACTTGAGATACGAAAGGAGGAGATGGACTATAGTCGTCAGTATGCAGATGCATCACACAAACAATATCTTGAGAGTTCTCATAAAGCCTCAAAGTTAGAAGCTGAGTGTCAGAGACTCCGTCTCGTGGTTCAAAAAAGATCTCCCGGTCTTGCTGGTTCGGTGAATAGGAAGAATGAAATCGGAACAATGAGAAGAGAGACAGGTATGGTAAGAAAGAAGTTAAATCCTAATAAGGACATGCTTTACAAAAATAATGATGTTGGAAACTCTACACGAGTATCCCAGAAAAGTATCGGCTTGATGATCAAACATATACAGGATATGGATGAGGAAAACAAGGCTCTCAAAAGAATTTTAAACGAGAAAAACTCTGAACTAGATTCTTCAAGATTTATGTATGGTGAAACAGCTTCCAGGTTGTCACAGGCTGAGATTCTTCTTAGAAAGTTTTCTGAAAATTACAAGTCCATGGAACTAGCAAGGTGTTATCCTACATCAAATGAACTTCCTTCAATGTCAAATTTTGACATTTCTAGTGATGATGAGGCTATCTCTTCTGGATCGTGGGCAAATGCTCTTATTTCAGAACTTGAACATTTACGAGTTTCGGAGGCTAAAATTCAGGAGAACAATAAAGCCATAGAAGCTCAGGACATGTACTCTATGGATGATTTTGTTGAGATGGAGAAAAGGGCTATAGTTTCTGTTAATACACCGAAAGAAGGATACTTGTCTGATGTAAGTGGGAGGGAGCTAGTGCCAATTGAACAAGATTTTGACCTCGGTGAGACAAATCAGGAGATCCAATTCAAACATACAACAAATCAAAACCAATTTGATTGGCTTCAGATTGTTTTGAATGCCATGTTGAAGGAAAAACGCATATCGAAACGAAGTCTCGATGAATTATTTGATGACATAAAAATCGCATTCGGGTGTATAAATCGCTCAAATGCTCCTTGCAAATCTGAGATAACTCAAAAGTCAATGGATCATGGAGAATCTGATTCTTTTCATGTTAAAAGTTTCAGTGGTTTTACAGAAGCAGTCCATAGAATTATCAAGCTCATTGAAGGAATTGCTCCAAAGTCATTTATCTGCAACAATGGTCCAGATTGCTTGGAGGAGAACCAGCATTCAGTTTCAGACTTATCTCCATCACCTAAATCCAAAGATTACTTTGTTCATGTTTTCCAATGGAAGGTTTCAGACTTGAATCCACTTTTGCATCAACTTGTTCACACCTGCAAAAATTTACTAACAGGAAGAGCTGATTTTGAAAATTTTGCTGAGGAAGTTGCATTTGCTTTGGACTGGAGCATTAATAACTGCGCTAACTCCACAAACGCGTCAATTGCAAGGGATAAGATCAAGAAGCATTTTAACAGTTTTCTGTCGGTAAATGAAAGTGAAAATCAAATAGATGTTGACGACAAACAATCTCTCCGCACACCTTCAGATGCACATCCAGATGATAAGTCTGATGAGAGTAATCATCATGAATTCCTTGAAGAAATTAGAAAATTAAAAGATGATCTGAGGAATACAAAATCTGCTAAGGAAGACTTGGAAGAAAAGCTTCTGTCAGTAACTAATGAGAGTGAGAATTTGAAAAAACAGTGTTGTGAAGCACAAAATAGCATCGGAAGTTTAGAATCGGAAATAGAGACATTGAAAGAATCCAAAGCCATGATTGAAGAGCAGATTGAAAAACAAATTATGATAAATGAAGATCTTGACACGCAACTTACAATAGCCCAGGCAAAGTTAAATACCATCTTTCAAAAGTTTTCGTCGTTAGAATTTGAATTAGAGGACAAAAAGAACTCGTGTGAGGAATTAGAAGCAACATGTCTTGAGCTTCAACTTCAGCTGGAAAGGTAAACGTGAAAAAAATAATCACTTTACACCCTTCTCCCTTTCCGGTTTCTAGCCTTCTGCAATTTTCTTTTGCTTTGCTGGTTAATGAATCTGATTTTGTAAACATGGTAACAGCATTGCAAAGAAGGAATCTCCAACAAGTGGCAGATGTGAAGTGGAAAAGATATATCAAACTGTAAGAAGTTTGCATCTTATTTAACTCAAGATATATCTCGCAAACTATTATCGATTATATTTTTCTGCATGTTGCTATGGCATATCAATTGTTTGCATTATCAATCATATTTCTATTTTCATTTGCATCAAACAAACACTTAATCAACAAATCTCAATGAAAAAAAAATCAGGGCTGGGAGATCACAACAGCTTCATCAAAATTAGCAGAGTGTCAAGAAAGTATAGCCAACCTTGGGAAACAACTCAAGGCACTTGCTTCATCTAGTGAAGCAGCACTTTTAGAAAAGGTTGTCTCCACTACTAGCTCTATGGCCATTCCATCTCAGAAAAAGAACTTGATCAAGCGATCCTCACTACGCAACCATATGCAAGCCGAGGATGGTGCTAAAGAAGAGATGCCTAAGTCTGTCGAAAAAGAAGAAAGCAAAACTGCTGAAGATGCACAACAGCCTCCCCTTCTTCAATCTGAAAATGGAAATGTTTTGCAAACAGATATGCCTTCAAAGCAAAATGATAGGAGCAATTCCAAAGGACATCTAGCAATTGTACCAAGGAGAAAACAAGGAGCCTTTGATTTTCTGAGGAAGCTGTTTTTAAGAAGAAAGAAAGGGAGGAGTAAAGGAACAAGATAGTAGAAAAAACATGATTGAGAATGGAAATAAACTTTGCCCCACAATTGTGGTATTGCAGAGAAAGTTAAGCTCGGAAGCATATTCTTTCTATCATGTTTGAATTTTAGTGCTTGACGAATTTTGGTGTTTTTGGGTGGCAATGGCTTCTTTGATTACTGCAGTTCGGAGCTGAGGCCATTCTGTGAGAGGTTTTCTGTTGTAGAAATTGCTGGTGTACATATATCCACATTGCTTTGCTGGTATTTCCGATTAAACGCGCTGATATATGTAATGAGTTTGCTTTGCAATAGTTGTTTTGTGTGATGCTAAACAGATAACAAGAAAAACTAACAAAAGAAAATTAGTCTCATTAACACCTCCTTACACTGTAGTTTTACATAATTTTACTTATTCAATCATGATTAATAAGCAGGTCAAAAAATAAAAGCAAAGATTTAGATAAAGGACGGTTTTTTGTCCAAAAAAGAGAAGGCAAAGGACAGTTTGATTTAGTTTTTAACTTATGAAAACTACTCAGCTAACACAACAATTCCCAACTCATAAGCATGCTTCCTTTTCTACAAACACTAGTTGAAAAGTTAGGTAAAAACACCAACTTCATTTGTTCACCACATCAAATCAGTACCCAATAACACTAAAAATATTGAAAATACATCAAGGTAACTAAACATACACAACTAAGAGCTTGATTGTGCAGTGTATGCAAAAAGGCAACAACATTGCACTGCAACAATTATAATTCACAGGTTTAGAAGCAACCCTGCTTAAGCGTCAAAGAGTATCAGTTTGCCATTACTCTTGTAGGGATATTTCTACTCCATGGCGGATTCTAACATCTCCAGAAAACAAGCATACAGTAAACATCAAGCATAAGGAGAGAAATTCAAAACAAAAATATAGATTTAAGTCCTCACTCTGCAACCACACGCTGGCTGAGGGTGATGGTCAGGAGGGGTTGCATGTGTTCGACAAAAATAAAGAAAGCAAAAGCATTAAAAACAGTGCTTTGCAAACTCCTCATGTCATGGTTAACTAGTATTGACTTCCGAGCAAAATGGTAGAAGCGACGCAGCAGAATGTCTGACAATTGTACCATGTAAAAATCAAGGAGGCTATGATTTTCTGAGGAAGTTGTTTTTAAGATAGAAAGGGGGGAGTAGAGGAGCCTAGTTATTAGCCAATGCTTGATTGAAATAAACCTTGCTCCACAAGAGTGGTATTCCAAAGATATTAAGCTTAGCAGCTACTATTCTTCCTATGATACTATGTTTGAATATCAGTGTTTGTTTGACAGATTTTTGGTGTTGTTAGGTGGCAATGGCTTTTGACTATTGAGGTTCGTAGTTGAGGTCATCCTATGAGAGGTTTTGTTTTTTCTTTTTGTATGAGAAAAAGTTTAGATAAATTGAGTTCTGAAGGCTCACCAAAGTCGTGACAGACCTCGCAGTTTAAAGAACACTTACAAATCATCCATCAAAGATATCCTCACATTATAGTGAAAGTTGAACCCACGACCTTATGGATCAATCAACTAAGACAACATTCATTAGCCTCAGTGAGAGGTTTTCTGTTGTAGATATTGCTAGTATACGTGTATATTATTTGCTTAATTGGTCTTTCAGATTAACCGCGTTGATAACGCGTGTCTAACAAACAAGTAATAATGCAATGAATATGTTTAGTTTGCAAAAGTTGATGGGTGTAACAAACATTAACATAAGAAAATTATTGACGTTATGACTTTTTTATATGGTGCTGTTTTATATCATTGAAAACAATAAATAGGCTCTGCAATGTTGTGCCTCCAATTCATTCATACATGTTCCAAAAAAATACTTCTATTTTTAGGTTTTTAACTTGTACATTAAGGGCACAAGTAAACATTCTCCTTTACTTATTCATGAAATGATTAAGCCGTTCATAAAATGGAAAAACGTTGAACTCATGGTTACTTGGAAATGAACATGTGGTTCAACAAATAACTCCAAAGAGCAGCTTCTTACTCTAACGTACGGAGCCACCAATCACCATGAATACTCAAAATCCAAACAGATTCAGATTCAGCAATAATTGCGGAAAATCTATGGATCTTTTAAAAATAAAAAACAATAATTAAATCCAAAACTTGTCTGCAAAATATTGTTAAAAAATTTAAGACCCGTGCACCTATGCTCTTCCACCCCCTTTACCAATCATCCCTTTCACTCCCGGTTTCAACAATAGCATCGTTATTTCTAAAAATCTCCCATTCATGAACCACATCCTATTGCTATTACATCGTGTATAATATCATTTAACCAATATATCTAAGACTTATTTTTTGAAAATCATAGCCTCTTATTATGTCTGCATAGGTATCTATAGTAGATAAAGATACCTTGCATGACAGGCAAGGAAATTGACTGCCTTTAAAGGATGGGAACCAGTGTAACGAAGTTAATAAACAGATTTGGCTCATATTTAAAATTCATTGTCCCATTTATATATTTTTTAAGTTATAGAACTCAAATGAGTTATAATGGTGAGATGATCAGCATAATCAACTCTTATTGGATTCATACATGAGGATCCACATCCTGAATAAACTGTCAATGTTGGCTTAAAATAATTCATACCACAAACATACTCCCAACAGGTACAACAACATACTCTCCCTCATTCTCAAAGATACCCAAATCACATCCCTACTTAAATACACTTTCATTAGATCCAAGGACAGGTATTCCAAAACACATATTTGATTTAAGGGCAAATTACATCCACCTCTCCTGAGTTTTACCTAAACATCACAAACACCTCCTCTAGTTGTCAAAATTCAGTCACCTCCCTTCATGTTAACACCGTCAAACTTTTGTTAGTGAAAGGAAACTGAACTTGTCATTTATATCTTCTTCTCCCTCGTCTTCCTCTTGGTCATATAATATATATATATATATATATATCTCTGTTTTGTGCCTCCATTTGTTCGTCGGATCAGCTCATCTGTTGGTGTTGATAAGAGTTCGTGATCTGTTGTGTTCGAAATCCTTTCTCTTCTACTTAACTCTGATGAATCCTTAGTTATTAAAAGATTGTAGATCGGCCTGGCAAGATGATGAAATGTTCCATTAAGTACCGAAACTGGCAATTTTATTGAACAACCTGCTAGAGCAAGTGACAATTATACTCATCTCTATAATAACAAGTGTCACAATTTCTAGTGTTTCTACTTTCTTATTTCAACATTTTTCTCTATTCAATACAATAGATCTCATATAAAAAAGTGGAAATTATCAATTGGATCTTCTAATTTAACCATCCCTTAGACACAAATATATGACCACGACTTACGAGGATGGACATAAGGTGGAGTTACATAATGAGAAAACAATTAACCATTATTTGGGATGGAAGATTCAGTATGAAAAGTATGAAAACCATAGAGAAAGAGAGTAGTCTCATAATCTTTTTTTTTTGGGATGTATGCAAATTATTTCTACTGTTAAGGGAGGTTAGTGTTTATGGGAGGTGTATGACAATTAATGAAAATTTAAGGGAGGTCAATGATCATTTAACTACTAGAGGGAAGGTTTGTGATATTTAATCAAAATTTAAGGGAGGTTAATATAATTTTCCCTTAAATTAAATGTGAATTAGAGTCGGGAGTAAAAAAAATCTTCTTTTTATTTATAGACAAAATGATAAACAACAGCTAAACTCACACTGGCGAGAGTTCAAACTCAAGCGAAGATGTCCAACCATCAATATCGGTAAAACTAATTTCGAGGAGAAATAAAAAGTGTTTTGCGATGGAGGGATTTTGATCCTCTCCCCTCCGTTATGTTCCTATAAAAGTTGAACCAAACAAAAAATTTCAAATATTCCATCCCCTCGACCCACCTAACAGACACTAGCTAGAATCTGGAAGAAAAAAAAATGCTACACGAGTGTATTTCTAGTTGCTACCATACCTCAACAAAATAGATGAAATCCATTCCATGATTGCAATAGATCAGATTATAATATTTACGCAATTTCATTCAATTCTGACTCCTTAATGAGACTCACCTAAAAGACCAGTGATTTTAAAACTAAATCATTGAATCCCAATTTCAAAACTAGACTGTACATGCTGCTTTCACATGGCCATAGATCATCCAAGTCACTCAAAATGTAATTTATCATGACACATTCTTAACTACAGACAGAAATAGTTTTGGAATTTACCCCAAAACCAAAATTTTAACTAGGCTTCTTGTGTGCCGTTTCCATCTACACACCATTCAAACAGGCACCAGTAACATCAAACATTTGTTAGTACATAACAATGAGCCTATTCTTCAGCTAAAATCTTATACATATTCCTCTCATCCTTCCAGTCGCTATCAGCATCACAATGTGGTTTCACAGAGCTAGTCCAGTATTCACAAGGAGCAACTGAGTCACACACGTAACAGAAACACTGTATTCAACCAAAGACATTAATTAGAGACAGTGTAGAGAGATCAATAAAAACTAAACAAGAAGAAAATCCCACCATTACCATTTCACATGAACTCTCGTGAGGTGTAGTAGTGAATGGAAATTTGACACATAGATGTCTCGCATGTGGATAATCTCTACAAGCCACCTATATATTAGTCAAAAGATAATCAACCAGCATGAGTCAAAATGAAAATTAATACTGTAGTCCGTAGCAATTACGGTTATGATAGAAAGTGTGTCCTCCAGTGTCCAGAAGCAATTCGGAGACACGAGGCAATTTTACTTGAAACTATTATCTGTAGCTTTTGATTTTAGAGTTGATTATAACACACAAATGTATAATTCAACTCACTTTTACATGTATGTATCCGAACACAAATAAGTTTACGTGCAACTCACTTTTTAACTAGAATCAATTTACTCATAATCGATTCTTGTCAAATGAGAAGAAGTAAACATACACTCAAAATCGCTTCTAATACACATTTCACTTTGATTTTAGTAAGTTGCATTTCATGGGTTTCCACTGAAGAAACAAACACCCACTAAAAAGTTACATTCATTTAATTCATTTTTCAAATTATTATCGATGTCGACATGTTTGTGTGTTTTTGCTTGGTTCATAAAACCCATTAGAATCCAACATTATCATATAGAAAAATGTTTTAAGCTACAGCAAAAACAAAAACTAAACATGCATTTTTTATTTGCAGGACTAAGAATGTATACAATAACTAAAACCATTTCCATGAAAAAACGAAAAACTTAAACGAACAAAAAATGTAAACTTTACGGTGATTAAACACATACTTCAAAGTTGTCAACAACAAGACAGTCCAATCCCAAATAACTGAACCCTAGTTTTGATTTTGTTCATAACCTTGAAATCCAATTAATAAAAACAGAGTTGTATTTTTACCTGACCCTTTTCAGCAACAACGGAGATATCAGGGCTGTCATCACTATGATTATTGTCGTTCACTTTCTCCAACGAAAGCTTTGATAGAGAATCAGATGGGTCGTCGAAATCTAAGATGAAGCATTCTTCAGTTTCCTCGAAACGTTTGATGTCTTCTTTTCTTTTGAGACAAACCACTGCTCTTATTGGGGTTTCCGACATTGGTGTAGAAAGGTCTATGCTTTCGTTTTTACAGTCTTGCTCTTCTGCCATTGTTTTCCACTTCTTCTTCTTCTGTGTCGAAAGGGAAATTATCAAACTTCGAAACTAAACAAAACCTTTCGCGTTCCCTGTTTAATGCGACGTCGTTTCGGGGCGAGTGCTGCTTTCAAAATATTTCTTGGGTTTTTCAAGGTTTGCCCAAAACTAAAATTTAGAAATTGCTAGCATCAAGCTCTCCAAAGAGGCTTATGGTCCGACTTACTTAACCCTCGGTTTGATCAAGCTCGTTTATTAAAGAGATTAGACTCTTTGTTTTTTAAATTCGTTAATTTAAATAAGTCAAACTAAAGCTTATAGAAAAGCACACTAGGCTTATCAGATAGCCTCATTTATATATAATAAAATATCCTCCATTATATTAATATTTTTTTTTGACAAAATTAATAAATTTTTGGTTCCATCAAATTTTTAATGCCATAATTTTTATTTTTTATTTTGGGATTTCCAATAAGTTACAAAACTCTTGGTATTACTCTCTTACTTCAATTCCAACGAGTATATATATTTTTGGGTTTACTCTCTTAATCTCTTACTCTTTTCATTCTCATCTTATTACAAACTACGAAGGAACAATATTAGTAATTGTTTTGGACCGAGCAAGCACCAAAGGCCCAATTACCATAGGCCTAAACCCCCGATCAAATTGAACATTAACGTCTCCCACAGGTGCCTGGGAATCCCGCCCCAACGGTTATGATTCCTACGATTACGTAACAGTCGAGCGCTATGATGTGCCTTACAACGGCTTCTGCACCTCCTCACTATATAAGGGGAGTTTACACAATCCCCAAAAGTACGATTCATTCAAACCATTAACCATATTCTCCTGCTCTTGCTGATTTGAGTATCGGAGTGTCTATAGGTACACCCCCCGCTTACAAACGTACAAAACAACCGCACTAGGCATCATTGTTATGATAAGGTACGATCAGTAACAAAAGTAAAAGGCAATAATCAAATTTATGCAATACATACTTATCAGCATCTACAAAATGGACGTACAAACTTTACAAAATTTTATTGGAAATATATGCAATATATGCTTATAAAGTGGAAAAAATGAATGTTCATGTTTTACAAAAGTTTACTAACCCAATGACCTTTTTATAAATAGGTCAAACGTTTTATTTAAATTTTTTAGTTAAAATTAGATTTTTAGACATGCTAATAGGCTAGACTGGGCTTTTAAAAAGCTCAGACCAAACTTAAAAGTTAAAATAAAGCCTTTGATAAGCTAATAGGTCAAGCTAGGCTTTAGTTTTTCAACTAAGCCTGGCCTATTGAAGCAAAGCCCAGATCGCCCCGGCCTATTTTCACCCCTACTCCTTAGACACCCAAGGTTTTCTCTCATACATCTTAAACTTACGAAAATACTATCAACAATAATTAGTTATCATTTTCTGGTTTATGATAGTTAATTGTTGCTCAAGAAACGCGAGAAACGGTTTGCTTAGACATGTGTCAGTCAAAAACACCATTCAACAAGCATCGCAATAATACAACAATTATGTTCCACAGTCAACAACCAAAAATCATAATTCAAAATTCACTAACATTACATCAATTCAAAATTACATTAATAATACACAAGCAGTTAACATTCAATAACAATTCAATATTACGGAAATTGACAACATATTACACAATTACATTAGATAACTTAAAAGTCCATAACATGACACCAAATCTCTACTAACAATTTGGTCACTTGCAGTTGGAATGAAACCTAATATATAACTTATTATTTTCCACCACATAGAAAAATATGGATACTACATCGCTATCATCCTTAAGCATCTCAGAACTATAAAAAATAGTTTTGTTGTCGTTATCATCGCCTAGATTTATGCATGGTATTTGTATACAACCATAACATGTTACTTATTTTTCAAGATGAACAAAGAACTGGTTAAATTGTGTCTTCAAGTCACCCAAATTGTTGATGGGGGTAAAAGAATCTCAATCGTCCTTTTGAAAGCTTCATATCGAACACGACCTTTAACTTTCTAATCCTAAGACATTATTCACTTGACTAAAAGAGATACAAGAGAAAATATCAGACTAAAACGAAATGAAAGAAATGATAAAATAAATTGTAGATTAGCCAGAGACATATATTTATATAAAATGTGGTGTAATATTATCTGGATAAACCTTTTTCGAAAAACAACAATATTATCCACATAAACTCTCAATACTTTGTCTACAAAAAGTGTCATATCTTATCTAGTGAAATTGGTTCTTCGTCTTTTTCAAATTCTTCCTCTTTACTTTCCAAAGAAATTGCTCTTTCAATGTCTATGGGTTCTCAAACTGTGATCGTAGGTCCAAAAAAGTATTTTCACATGTCTCAGCTTCTATTTTTTGTGTAGTTTCCAACATGATAGAGGTATTGGACACCCATCTTTCAAAATTACATGAACAACAAAGTGTTCTGAAATTAAGCCAAGACACATAATGCGGGCATTTGGGTGTAGTGGTTGGGTTCTTCTAATCGAGAAAAAAGTTTTGAAAATACCGATTTTATGTTTTGCTATCTCACCCCACAAATTTATTGTAGCAAGCTGTAATAATATCTGTTTGGTTGAAGTGAAATAGGGAAGAGAGAAAGAGAGAAGAGAGAAAGAGGGAAGAGATGATACTTTTCTCTTGTTTTGAATGCAAAGAAATAAGGAAAAGAGATTAAAAATTGTAGGGCCCACCACTTCTTATCGTCTCTTCAAAGCAGGGAAGAAAGGGGAGAGAAAAGTTTATAGTATTTGTCATTCCTACCTTGCCCTTGTTACAAAGTTCTCATGGTTTTCAACACCAATTGTACTTTTTTTTTGAAACGGCAAATATTATTAACGACGAACGGTGCAAGGCGCACAAAACGCGATCGCGAACAAGCCAAAAAGGCAAAGGAACAATACAACAAACGGTGTCGTATATAGCCGGAACACCGCGAAACCCAAAAGAGAAAAACCAGCACCACTACCCACACACCAAAAACCCCAAACAAAACACCACCTCCAAAAAAACGGAACTGATGCAGAGTTATACAAAACAGCCGCAAGCAGGCAGCAGGAAGCCATAAACTGCAATAGCAAGCGCATACCCCTGCATCGGGACCAACACACAACAACCTACACCCACCAAAAAAGCACCAAACTTGCCTTGCCCGAAGAAAGAAACGCAACTGGACCGAAAATAACTGTAGCAGCCGCAAACAGAAGCTGTACATTGCTGCCAACAGACGCAACAACTGTATCAATTGTAGCAACACAAAAACCTGCTGCAGAACCCAACAAAAAACACCCCTCCAGGCGCGCACATACCAACCAACAGGCCTGAAACCGCAGCAATGACAACAACTAACGGAGGATACAATCTCTCGGGTTCCACGGCCACTCAAAGAACATACAAGGAAGCATATGAAACCTGTACATAGCCCACCTCCACGACCAAACTTTTATCTCATCCACCAAATTATCTATAGACTCTACACCTTCATTGAAAATTCTGTTGTTCCTCACCTTCCACAAGATCCAAATTGACGTATGCCAAACAAGCCCCAACCCCTTCTTAATTTTCTTCCTAGTCTCGACGCCACTCCAGCACGCCCAGTGAATGAACAAATTCGGAGGAATAATAAGACTAATATTCCACCACCGTATTACTTTCGACCACACCTCCTTAGCCAACTCACAATGGAGGAGAATGTGCACCGCCGTCTCCACCGAACTCCCACACCACTCACACAGGACCGACGTATCAGCAGGCCAAACATTTCGACCAGCAAGGTTGAATTTAGAAGGAATGCGATCTTGGAGTGCCTTCCACGAAAACACAATGACTTTCAATGGGGCCGACCTCTTCCAAATACTCCCAAACACTTTCCACATAAGAACAAATGTGACAGATCAGAGAGGAAGTAGGCCCAGGGACTATTTTAAAAAACAAAAAATTTTGCAAGGAATTTTTTCAAAAGTTTTTATGTACATAAATGAGGAAGGCGATAAGATAAAATTTTGAAAACTCGTGACTATTCATTTAGTTTATGAAGAAATATTTTGATTTGCCTTTCAATTTATGCATAATAATGTTGGAACTACGATTAATTGATTTATTACAGGAACCCACTTTTTTTCCTTGTATAGATTCTCACAGTCGAAATTTCAGTTTCTACTTTATTCTTAGTCCAATTATATTATTCAACGTTCGGATTGATTATATTTGATATTGTTACTCGATTGGTGTCCGTTTTAGTTATCAGGGGAATATCATTCAGCGTTGACTAGGTTTTTGAAGAGATAGGTTGTCACATTGACTTATGTCGAAGATTCCGATCGCCAAAATTCCAGTTTCTACTTCGTTCTTAGTCCAATTAGGTCATATTCAATGACCGAATTGATTATATTTGATAATGTTACTCAGTTGAGTCATAAAAATAGAGGTTTCTATAAGAATATATGTCAAAAGAAATCGAAGTTCTCATCAGAATATAAGTTCTTATAAGAGAAGTTCTCATAAGAATATAAGTTCACGTAAAAGTAAAAGTTTTCATAAGAATATATGTCGGAAGGAAACAAAGTTCTCATAAGAATAGCAATTCTTATAAGAATAGTTGTCATCAAAATCAAAATTCTCATAAGAAAATAAATTCTCATAAGAATACATGTGATCATAATATAAGTTATCATCGGAATAAATGTCATCGGAATCGAAATTCCCATAAGAATAGAATTTCTTATAAGAGAATTTCTCAAACGAATAGAAGTTCTTATAAGAGAAGTTCTCATAATTATAGAAGTTTTTATAAGAGAATTCTCATAAGAATGGAAGTTCTCATAAGAAAAGCTCTCATAAGAATAGAGGTTCTCATACGAAAACTTCGATTTCGTCGACATCTATCCTTATAAGAGCTTATATTCTTATGAGAACTTTTATTCAAATGATAGATATTCTTATGTGAACTTCTATTCTTGTGAGAACTTTGATTCCTTCTGTTTTATATTTATACTATATATAAAGAAAACACCACATTTCAGCTCTTTTGGGCTGAATTTTTCTTTTTTCAAAAATGTCCTCAATTTTGAATACAAATAACATATGTAACAAATAGATAAATATAAATTTAAATATTAAAAAAAATGTAACAAACACGATATGAATATATATATGTCTGGTTTTTTTTCTTTCTCCTTTATCATTTAAAAAGTGTAACAGATTATGTGAGCATATTTATACTTACTTTTTCATTATATCAATTATACCCTTAAACAACTTTTTCTATAATAAAGATCGTTACTGATGTCATTAAAAAAAAGAATTTAGATTATATTTTTTTGTTATATTGTTGGCGTCATTGAAATAAATAACCATGATTACTTTTGGTTTGCTATAACTTGAAAGCAACAAACATCTATATTTTTAGTTTTAATCAAAATCAAAATTTCATAAAAAAATACACGGTTAATAATTTTCAAACGTTAATGTAATAAAAATAGCGGAAAGACTGGCACATGAGTGCCCGTCTTTTCGCTGGTTCTTGTAATAACTTCTATTCTTAAGAGAAATTCAATTCTGATGACATCTATTGTTACGGGAACTTCGACCCTGCTTACATATATTCTTATAAGAACTTATATTTTTATGAGAACTTCGATTCCGATGACAACTATATTCTAAAAAAATTAATTTTTTTAATAAGATATGAATTAAATATGAATTTTTCGGAGGTAAAAACTTAAAAATTCATATTTAGTTCATCACTTATTAAAAATAAATAAATTTTTGCAAGAGAGATTTCTGTAACGTACTATACACGACCACAAAAAAAATATAAAATTTTGAAGGAAACACATGATTTTACATAAACACAGAAATCGAAAGTTGTGATGGGAAATTTTTAAGCAACCAAAAATTGATAATTTTTTTTACAAGTATTAAAACTTAAAATTTAAAAATTTTATAGGGACCAAATATATATTTAACCTTAAATAAAATAACAAAACTCTAGAAAAGTCTTTATTCTCACATTACAACTTGCTTAAAAACAGAAAATCGACGGTAGTTAACTACCGCTGATTTTTTTTTAGTCATATCCATTAATTTATAAGAAACCATGGATGTGAGAACAACAACTTTCTAATATCAAGACTTAATGGAATAGAATAAATAAAAAAAGCATCATGGACTTAGTGTGTATTTGGTTTCACAGTGACAAGAATTGATTTTGGTAGAATTGAGTATGATAAAATTGATTTTCATCAAAAGTGAGTTGAATATAAATTGATTTATGTTTGGATACATGAATGTAAAAGTGATTCTTATTAATTGATTTTGTTTGGGTATTTGATATTAAAATATTACCAAAATGGATTTTAATAGAAGTATATATTTAAAACTAAATTTTGTTAATAATTTAAATGAGTTTTAGTAGTAACGTTAACCCATGGTCTCTCATAGTCATAATATCTCATAAATTAAAATCACTTTTAAAATTATTTTAAAATCTTCTTAAAAAAAATTATTTTAAAATCAAAACAAGAATACTCTAGAACTTCTCTTTTAATTACTAATTAATACAAAAATATATATATACGGTAATTAAAATGAGAAGACTCCAGCATGTCCATTATTCCATTTGATGGCTTTGAA
>Ga0315913_1003450_pt1 | contig 18996 bp, 10 predicted proteins | sample MpolsnodulesMG_FD_207736 | JGI IMG/M metagenome (GOLD analysis project Ga0315913, IMG submission 207736) | Medicago polymorpha root nodule microbial communities from Los Angeles, California, United States - small nodules | ecosystem: Host-associated > Plants > Roots > Nodule | place: USA... | reverse complement strand
ACAAGAGGGTTGCTTTATTTAAGGGAAATGAAGAAAATGGACGAGATTAAATCTTTGGGAGCAAAAGACGATTTGGATAGTTAGATGTGTTCAGCGGCAACAATAATAAAAACAAAAGTAGTTAGATTTGGATGAGGCATTATGGCTTTTCTTAAGCCTAAGAAAATAAATCACTTTGTCATTGGTCAAGACAACACATACCTCTTTTTCATTAGCCAAGACAATTCATGCCTCTTTTCTATTGGTCAAGACAACATATGTCTCTTTCTCGTTGGCGACACCACCTCCTCTACCTCTTTCTTTCACAAAAGTAGTTCTATAAATTTACTTTCCATCAAACCCATATCACTCAAATGTTTCTCTCCACACACTCTCAAACCCATACCACTTTCACCATCACTACCATCATGTTCTTCATCTAAACAATTTCTCACCATCAGTACCATCATGTTCTTCATCTAAACAATTTCTACCCATATGGGTTTGATGGAAAGTAAATTTATAGAATTACTTTTGTGAAAGAAAGAGGTAGACGAGGTGGTGTCGCCGACAAGAAAGAGACATGTGTTGTCTTCACCAGTAGAAAAGAGGCATGAATTGTCTTGGCTAATGAAAAAGAGGTATGTGTTGTCTTGACCAATGACAAAGTGATTTATTTTCTTAGGCTTAAGAAAAGCCATAATACCTCTATCCAAATCTAACTACTTTTGTTTCTATTATTGTTGCCATTGAACAAATCTAACTATCCAAATCTTCTTTTGCTCCCAAAGATTTAACCTCGTCCATTTTCTTCATTTCCCTTAAATAAAGCTACACTCTTATGACTGCAATGTAGAGAGTAGAATCTGAAGCAATGACTGCAAGAAAAACAATGGTGTTTTATAGTCGTGTCGATGAACCTTCTTGGGAATTCCATTATGGTTTTATAATGGATGTGTATTTATAATGGGTTAAATAAGTTTTTCGTCCACAAAAAAAAAACAAAAAAACTTAAACTTCGTTTATCGTACTCATAAAAAAAGTGGCATGTTTGCATCAATACAAAACTTTCCAGCATGCGGTTTTAGTTCCTGCCAAATTCAAATTAGCTTAATTATCCTTAAATTTTTCAATTTATCTTGAAATTTTTGTATTTTAAAAAATTCATATTTGATACATTCCATGTTAAAAAATTGTAATTTTTTGTTAAAGGTATTTTTATAATATTCTAAACATGCTTAGGAAAAATCATTTAAAAATTTAAAATTTCAAGAAAAATTAACAAATTTGAATTTAGTGGACACTAAAACTATGTTATGAAAAACTGCAAAGGGATATAGCATGGCACTTTTTTTTAGTACTACAAATGAAATTTGGTAATTGTTTAAGGACGTATACTTATTTAACCCTTTTAAAAAGTAAATGGTTCGAAACTATTAATGAAGTCTAAATTATGAATTTCAATTTCATTTAAAGTGGGATAACTATCAAGAAACACTCACAAATCTAAGTTACATGCACTCAAAATAGCTTGAAGTCGTGCAATCAAAACATATTTGGTTGTCTGATTAAGATTAGACGGTCTAGATTTAAAACAGTTTAAATAAAGAAAAATATTCTTTAAATATGAATTATCCGATCTTAATTGGATGGTTAGATCTACACTGAAATTGCACAAGAGATCAATGCTACCATTTGGATCTAATAAACTTTTCAAAACTGCTGAAGTTAGGAAGTCAAAGTAGATCTGGACTTCGCATTAAGATTAGATGGTCTATATTTAAAGCAGATTAAATAAAGAAAAATCATGCTTTAAATCTGAATTGTCTAATCATAATCAAATGTCCAGATTTGCTTTGGAATTGCACAAGAGATCGATGCTAGCATTTGGATCTAGTAAATTTGTCAAAACTGCTTGAAGTCATGCTATCAAAGTAGATCTGGCCTTTTGATTAAGATTAGACGGTCTTGATTCAAAGTGGTTTAAATAAAGAAAATCATGCTTTGAATTTGAATTGTCCAATCTTAATCAAATGTCCAGATCTGCTTAGGAATTGCAAAAGAGATCGATGTTAACATTTAGATCTTATACGTAACTACATCCGTAGTGATTCATCGATGATCCAAACATACAAACCTATGGTGATATCATTAATTGGGAATATTTGAATTTTAAAGCTCTATTAAAATTCAATTAAATCGGTGTAAACATTTTGAATTAAATAAATATTTTGTTGGGCATACCTAAAGTTTGATATTATTCGCACAAGTAGCGTTGGAGGTGCTGATTTGGACAAGGTAGCCGATGCGTCATACAATACAAAAACTTGTCAAGATCTGGCCGATGGAAGGCTGTAGAGGAGTTAAAACGATTAACATTAGGGTAGGTAGTTGAGAGTGGTGCCGAACAACATGAGCAGTGGCCGAAGAAGGATGGATGATCTAGGTGAATTTAAGTTAGGGTGGGAAGGGTTTAGGGTGAGCGTCGTGGAAAGGCGTAGGGGATGAGGTAGGGTGACAAAGGGATCTAGCGTTTGATGAAAAATATGACAGTGGTCTAGGATTATGCAAGTTATGACAACATATAAATGAGATGTAAACGGTAAAAAATCGAGTGATTGTATATGTATGTTTTTTTTTACTTGTCTATCATATAACTCCTTAAAGGTATTTTTTTTTTTTGGATTTGCATAATATTAAATTATGAAATCTGATAGCAAAATAAGAAATCAATTAAACAAAAAAGAAACATACTGAAGAAAATTGCAACGAAATTTATAGCTATGTAGATCAATATTATAATAGTTTTAACCCATTTGGGTTGGTATGTTGTTGTTGGTTTGAGACCTTGAAGAGTGCTCCACTGAAGGTCTTAGGTTTGATTTCCCATGATGCTAATTTCCTAGACTGATCTATATAAAGTTTTATTCCGGTTTTAAATGAGGCTCCCCACAGATGGACGGTGAGATTGGACCCTTAAATTACTCCGTCCATAAGTTGATACCCTTTTTCTTTTATTTTCTTAAAAGGAAAACTGTTTATGCAGAGGGGCAAAACAAGCTATCTGACCCAACCAGATAGGGCTAAAATTCAAATTAAATTTGGACTTTAAATTTGGTGCCCAACCCCAACCATATGCCATCTACCGACCTTTTGGATGAGTTGCATTTTTTATTTTTATATTTTTTTAAAAAAATTATTGAAATTATTTAGAAATTTACATAATTCCCCATCATTTGAATTTTCACTAAACGAAACTTAAATGAAAACAAAAATAAACTAAACCAAGATGTGTCAGCGTAATTAAATTTAGTTGTGATACAAATAATCTAGAATTTATAAGTAGAAGTGCAAATAAACATATGAGAAAAGTACACAATTCGTCAATCAACTTAATTTTAGGTAATACTGTTGTTCTTTATTTTTTTCCCAATTCAGCTCTCTATGTTATAAAATGTCAACATCGTTATCTTTTTTTAATAAAAAAACCCAAAATCAATAAAATTCATCAAAAATCCATAAAATTCATTACAAAACTCATAACTTCATAAAAAAAGAGCATAATTGTTTCACCTTTGAAGGAATGGAAAAATGTATTAAGAATTTCATATGCAGTGGGACATCTGAAAGAGAAAACTTGTAATTGTTTCTTGGAAAAACTATGTAACCCTTATGAGGAGTGATGGTTAGGTTTAAGATCTCTAATTAGCTTGAATGAAGCTTTTAATCTGAAATATGTTGCATTTTGATGAAGTTTGGGCACTAATTCTCAAAAGCATGACTATTAAGAATAAAAAAGAAATCAATCATCAAATTTTCTAATCCATATGGAGCTGCATTAAGTCAGAATACATGGTGATTGTGGAAAACTCAAACTGGCTGCTAGAAACCTTGAATATCAATATCAATGAGGCAAAAACTTTCCCAAATCTGTTGGTGATTACATTCTTAATTTCCATTAGAATTTCCTTAAGAATTTAATTACTCAATTCCAAGCTCTGAGGTTAAAGACACATAAGACTTCCTAGCATGGAAACACACTACATATTTAAAACTCAATAAATACAAACTATGAAACAAATCAGATGGCTGAGATCATCCTGCAGGGAATCCTACATGCTATACTAACAAAGATTATTTACATTTGGGAGAATGTTCAAACTTTCAAATGAAATAAGCACAATTTGGCCCTTTTCCTTGTACAATTTGCCAACTTCAGTTTTATCAACTAAGACCGTCCATAATGGTGGGTGATTCATCTATTTAGCATCATATTAAATAGGCACCCCCATAGTGGAGTATAATATATGGGTGGCTATGGAGAAAGGTGACTATGGAAGCACTCTCTCTTCATTTTTCATGGGTTCCATTTAATAAATCTTAATAAAATAAATAAATTTTGTTGAAATTTAATGATATAAAATTATTTGTAGGACCCATTTAATAATTTCTTTTGAGGTGCTGGGTTGGAGAAAATGGGTGCTTATTAAGTATTACTGTAAAATAAGTGATGTGGACATATGAAATTAATTTAAGCACCCTGTTTAAGGTGCTCTGTTGTGATGGTCTAAGATAGAAAGGATGCAAATAATGAAGTTGCAAAATCGGCAAAACCAACATTATGGGGGTGTTATCATTCACTAAAACCTTGTGATGATACGGTCGTTAAAATGATTTGAAAACATAGACCAATAAAATGCATGCTGCTCCATTTCGCAACTCGATCAAAGTAAATGAAAAAATGATTTGAATTAGTATTTGCAGCTAATCGCCAGTTTTTCTGTATTCAGGCTTCAGCTCATAGGTGCCTTGATTAGTTCCTTTGTTATTGTAGACACAGAGATCTTTCAGTATATCTTTCAGAAATTGCTGCACAGAAAAGTATAATCCGTTAGATGCAACACATTACTAGTTAAACACAGGCACAGCTGAATATATACAAACAAATGTTCAATAACCAAGTATGTCATACAGTAAGGTATATACATATATGTATAAACTATAATAGCCATCATCATATCATAATAGTTGAAAATCTCCCAAAAATTCTCTGAATGATAGATCAATTCAATTGCATAAATATAATCAAATGGGTTTATGAGCATTAACCAGAGATTCATGTTTACGTATACTTGAAGCAATTGGAGTCTTTGAAACACTGACACAAACATAGATACTGATATGTTGACACCAACAATAATTTGAGAAAATGAAAGTGATTTATGTAACAACGATATTTTTTAGTGTCATGTTGGTGACGGACACTGAACACACCTTTGATCTGAAGTGTCGGTGCTACATAGATTAAAATTCATTTTGTAATTTAAATGCTCAATGACTACATAATTAAACTAAAGCTGGATTTTGAGAGAAAGATATTAGTCAACGCAGTAGAAGCACTTACTTCAGGTTGGTTAGTTTCCTGTATGAGGTTTCTCAAACTCCAATTTGGCTTTTCTTCAAATTTCTTAAACAGAGACTCTTCTACTTCTCCACGGTTTCCTCTTGTTCTCTTCGTATCTGTTCCTCGCCCTTGAGGTTTCTTCTTATTATCCTAATGCAATAAATCAACTTCTTTTACATCTCAAGTATAAAAAAAGATAACATAATTAAGCTATTTATTGTCTTTTTATCTCATTATCATAGTTTAAAATTGTTATCCGCAACCACAATTGCAACCGCAATATAAAGGTTTTAGAGATCTCCGAAAGGAAATCGCTGCAATTGCAGCCCTATTTGCGTGCATTTTGTCGCAATATCAAAGTTCACAGAGGAACCACAACTGCAACCACAATTTAGAATCATGCTCATTAAACTGAAAACAATGATATGATGGTAAGTTATAAAACTGCTCAAGAGAAGCACATGATGATGCCAGAAGAAGGAAAGTTTCTTTTCGCATGCAAATGCAATCATCGAGACAGAAATCAGTCACAATAGGAAGACGAAGAAGAATAAGGAATTTATTTACCTTAGTAGGTCCAGAAGAAACTGAAAAAGTGATCCCTGGCATTGGCCTCATATGAGCTCCATTATCATTGCCAATAACCTGAAAATAGAGTTCAGGTGAAGTCAAAGGTAAATAAAATGTTTGCTAAAATCATTGGATCAAATCTTATAAAGAGAATGAAAGCCATCAGAAAACCTGTATCTGTCTGTTTTTGACCATGTACTTTTTTGTCCTTTCACGACAGAGTTTCCCGTAGACTTCAAGGTTTTGATCATGTGGCTTCATGTCAAACTTGTTCACTATTTTCCCCTCCACAGATACCTTTCCTACAATATGCCAAATATCTCAACGGCTTCGTTTACATTTTTCTGAATTAGAGGCTTCCTATCCAGTTATATCCTATTATGGTTTACTATTTAAAAATAAAAGATCAAATATCATTAAACAAACTATTAAATATGAAAGGAACACAGAAATAAATCGATAAAAAAAAAGAAAAGGATAGCCTCTTGTATAGTAAAGTAAGTCTATCTACAATAGACCCCTAAAGGATTCGACCCTTCCCTCGACTTTGTGGTGAAGAGAGGTTCACAACTCCAGGTTACTAATAGGAAACTTATTCAGTAATTTTAAGTTATGTGTTAATGAGCTTCAGTTATGGTTGAATTGATTGAGAGTATCCGAGTTTGACTCCGGACCAATACAATATTTTGTCAGACTTCACTTTTCTTCTGACTTAACTCCAAATTAACAAGGCCATTTCCCCTAATAACTGGGGGGTTAAGACTGAAATAAAAAACAGTTAGCGTAAATTCTACATAAATAACAGGAAGGAATGAGACGGGGGCTAGCTAGTCATCTGGGATAGTACATTGCTAGAACTAGTATAACAGAATTAATAAAATAACATAGTAATAATTCTTTTATTGATGAATTACAAGGAACACTACCATAGAACTATTCAACAAAACATTAAAACAGAGAGTCCTAGCAAGAGGTCTAACATACATACAAACCATTGAAGTTGCAAACAAATGTATTTTTATAATTGGCATTGCATCCTTAAATATCATGTAATTCATTTAGAATAATAAAATCACTTTTGCTCACATTCAGTCTGCTCTTTTCATCTTAAACTCTAAACTCAGAATCTCTCATTTGTTTGGATCATTGATTGTTGAAGTCTAATATTATCATTTCATATAAAACAAAATTCAACACATGAAATTATTGAAAAGAAGGAAAATATATTGAGTTAGGTACCTTGTGTTGAGTCCGAAAAGACAGACATAGGAACGAAGGCCGTGGACATATCCATATCAAAACATCTTGGTGCATCTCCAACTTGATTTCCACCCAACTCCATTGTAAACTGCCCAGTAATTTAGCTCATAAGAGGAGTGCTAATACACACAGACACACACATTTCAACACAGTATCTTTTTTTTATTAAGACCCTGTTTGGATAAACAACTTATTTGATGCTTATAGCAAAAACGCTTATCATGATGAACACTCAAGTATAAGCTATTTCTAAAGCAAAAGATAAATTAAAGTTAAATTGTTTTCATACAAGCTATAAGTTATTCATAAGCTATCTCAAAGAACTTATGAAAATAAGTTGTTTTCATAAGTTATCCGAAACAGTCTCACAAACCACATTATGTAAGTATATAACCTCAAATAAATCAATCCAAACACCGCTAAAATTCATATGGGTCAAACCAAATCACAACGTCCCATATAAATAAATTTCAATAGATAAAAAAGAACGCTTTTTAAAAAGTGCATTGTTAATGTCTCGTAAGTAAACCTCAGTTTGTAGCTCAGTGACATTTGGTCTGTTGGGGTGCGGTTTCGAACCTTTAATATGTATGTATGTATGATTCTCTCCACCAAATCTATTATTTTCATGGGATAGCCTAACGGCTAAACTCACACACAATATAAGTGTGGAAAAGTAAGGAATCTAGGGTTCGAACCTGACCTCTGCATATCAATGTTCATGCAGCTACCAACGGAGCTACACTTGCTGACATTATTCTTAACCCTAAAAATAACACAATTTTCATATGATATGATACATTATGAAACACACTTTTGATATTAAAGGGGAACAAGTGATGAATCATGAATGTAACAATACAAGAATAATCACGTGCATGCATGAAAATCAAAATGCGAACCTCGGGATGAGAATCCTTGAGAGGATCAAAGGAGAGGACGACCTTAGCAACAGGAAGAGAAGAATCAGACGAAGATGGACCCCGCAATGATTGAGCCACAACCGGCGGACATTTCATCAACCAAACCGGTGCATCTGCCTTTGAAGTGTCAACGTAACCACCGACACGTCCACCGCCGCCGCCGTTGTTGTTCTTCTCTTTGCTTCCGCCACCGCCTCCAAATTCATCCACTTTTTCCTCCTTTATCATTGTCGCAAAATTCGTTCTTGTTCGTTCTTCTCGTTACTGTAATATTCAGATACAATGTTAAGCCTTCAGTCCCTCGGGTATTTATATAGGGGAAAAAGACAAATTAGTCCTTCACCGAATCGTTATTTTTGTCTAAGTTGAGTTTATTTTTTGTCACGATTAAATATTAGATTTAAGAAAAATTGTGATGGACCAAATTAAAATTTTATTTTTATTTATATTATATTAATATTAATACTTTAAAAATTCAGTTACTCTCTGAAAGTTTAAATCGTGTTTTTGTTTTGTGTTAACTTTGTGATTACTAGGGACTTTTTTTAAGGAATGTGATTACTAGGGATTTGGGTATTGCTTTGAGTAATAGTTTTATTATGTAGTCATTCAACATTTAAATTACAAAATGAATTTTAATCTATATAGCACCGACACTTTCAGATTAAAGACGTGTTTGGTGTCTGACACTAACATGACTCTAACAAATATGTTTTGTTACATCAATTAATTTCATTTTTTTCAAATTATTGTTGTTGTAGACATAGCAATATTTGTGTATGTGTCGATGCTTCATTGATTCCTAATTGTTTTAAGTAGATGTAGACATGAATATATCGCTGATGCTTATAGATTCATTTAATTATATTTTTTTTCAATTGAACTACTATATACAAAATGGGTCTATCATTCAGATTTTTTTTTTTTGGTGATTTTCAACTATTATGATATTGATGATGTCCTATATTGTATACATGATGATGAGTGGTGGTGCAAACTCGTTGCAACTGAGCGTCGCTCATACATCAAGAAATGGGTTTGGAATTAACTGGGTTTAAGAAAGAGGCAATATCAATAAATATATCCTTTTCCATGGGATCTAAGTTTTCATAGCTCGGTTTGGAATTAACTCCAGTTATAATAAACGTGTGTAATGTGGGACCCACTCAAAAAATTAAGAATCTAAAATAAGGAACAATGTATTGGAGATGCTCTTAGCCTTATTGCATGTGAGGCAAATGGAAGTCGCATGTGCTTAAAGTCGCAAGTAGCATTAAGGATCGTTGCATGCAATACACTTGTCTTGTTGCATGCATGTAACCATTTTAGTAGTTCTTCACCTATAAATATGGTTCATGTCCATGTACTCAACCATCATTTAAGTAGGGCACTAGTTAAAGATTCAAAAAATTAAACAATTCATAAGTTTTACATAGAAAAAGTTGTTTATCATTTTCTAAGATAAAATTTCTATTTGACTTTTTAATGGTTCCATTAAATCAAAGGTTGTGTTTACCATTAATGCTTAGAAGAAAGAAAGAAAAAGATTTCTTGATTAATTTTTTTTACTGTTCTTTGTTTTTATCCCTTTGTGTCTAATTCCTTGGTTGGTTTGTTGTTACTATTCTTTGATTTTATCTAACAGCATTGTACTATACAAGTAGGTCTTTATGAAATACTTACAAAATTGGGTGAGATTATTAATTGTGTTGAAGAAACAAATTACCATAATGTAATACAATTTTATCAGTCAAACATTGGAAATGATCAAATGAATAATACATGATCAAGGAGAACCAAAGGACAACAAAAACAATGTCTTCAAAATCAAAACTAGGTTACATTTCAAGGATTTCTTTGAAAGCATGAGCCACCTTAAAAATACTATGTTTGACATAAGGATGTCTTCATCAAACAAGGTGGTTGGCTATCATCACTAACTCAAGACAACCTAAGAGTAGCATGTTATCTCCAAGTGACCTTTAAGTAGGCTTCTTGGTCTTCTTCTTCGAAACATTTGCAATAGCATCGCATAATTCTTTTTTGCGCTTGTTGTTCAGGTTTTCATCGCCATCCATGCTTTCTGAATTCTTGCTCTGGACTTCAAGAGCATCCCTGACAAAAAAGTTTAATCTCCACAAGGTAGACTCACTCTGCATAGAAAAACAATATACTCATTATCATATGATACAAACCAGATTAATTCAAACGAAGGAACAAAAATTCTACTGTGTTACGACACTTTGAATGAATGAAATATATTCTAATGACCTGAGCATCGATGTCAAGATCCACCTCATCAGCATTTGCTTGGAAGTTTGGATTAGTTTGGGCAACAATATCCAATGCTCTTCTAAGATCGTCAGGAGACAGTTTCGTGAGAGCAATTCCAAGATTTCTCTTTTCTTCAGTTGACATTTTTCTGTAACAAGTTTTCTCAAATTTAGCTTTGTGGGAGTGACAGTATTTTAGATGATGAGACAGAGGCAGTGAGGAATGTACGAAATGAAGGGCAGAAGTGTTCGACAAGTTAATTGTGTTTAGTAATTAGTATTTAAACCTAGTAAATATTAGTAAAGTATTAAGATTCGAGTAAAATATAACGTGTCTCCTAGAACAATAAAACATGCACGCAAACTCATCCCTCTAAGAACAGAAAAATGTATAGGCAAAAATATATGATAGGTGTTTTTTTAATACATTTTTAAGGAAACACATGTGTAACTGCTGACCTGCATTTTTTAACAACCATCTCCCGGAGCTCTTCTAAATGTACATCAACTTCATCCAGCTGAAAAAAATAAAATGCAGCACCATCTTTAATACGCATGAAAAAATCAATAGATTTTTTATCAAATTCACATGGCCCCGTATTGAACAGCTCAATGAAGTTGTAAACCCATAATGAATACCTCATTACTCAAGTCTCTAGCCATTTTAGCATGAGCTGCTTCTTGAGCAAATTGCATGGCTAACCGTGCTTCAGCTTCTTCTTCTTCTCGTCTAGTTTCCTACAATTCAATAACCCCAGATGATAACCAGTAAGTGCCAAGAGGTTGTTTTTAAGACAATATTTATGAAATTTTGAACATGAAATAGGACCACAATATTGATCAATTTGTAATCAAATTCCATCCAACACAACAATTGGTCAAAGGAAACAAATAGTTGGAATTAAGTTACCTCTTCAGCAACTCTAGGCAGAAATTGCAACCATTTCTCCTCAAACTTTTCCAGTAAAGTTTTTGCCATCACATGAACATCACTTCTTTCGTCGTTATATTTCATAGCATTTTTGAAAACCAACCTTACATCAGCACATGCTTCACGAACATGCTTATATCCAGTACCGTCATTAGCCTCTATTTGGTTCTTAATGGTGTTGAAATCCATGGGCTTGTCAATGATCTAGCGTGCATCATATTGCAACAGATCAATCAAAAGTCAAAAGCATATAAGTTGAATGCAAATAAAAGATGCAGTCACTTAATGAAGGGAATGTTTGTTTACGCAATAAAAAACCAGAGCTTTTAATTAAGGGAAATGCTAAACAGTGCCCTTGGGGCATTGGTTAAGAGAACATAATAAGAAATAATTTGTTGAAAAATGGTGAAAAGTGTTGAATTCAACTTTCTAAAAGTCAAAAAGTTGTAATTTCCAATGCAAAACTACTACTTTTAGTTTCCTTAACCATCCTGAGGGCACTGGTTAGCAAGACCCTTTAATTAAATATGGCTTTTAGTTTCATAAACAGCACAAAGGGACCGTAAGTGTATTAATTAATCCAATACAAACAATATGTGCCAATTATTTCAAAAATATTACTTTCTTTCAATAGTATTTATTAGGGGAAGGGAGTGAGTTTCAGGACAAGATAAAAATAGCAGGAAGGAGAAGCAAAGGTTCTTATTGAGAGTCTCACATTAGATGTTACATGGCCTACAAAAGGTGGGCATCCTACAACTTAAAAGCCGGTTTTGTGTTGATGAGTTAGGCCCAAGCCAAATTCTAAGATGGTACAGGCCAAACCACTAGAGAGAATATGGCTGCCCAATAGAAAAGTCGGGTATTAGGGAATGAAAAGGGGGGGATCAGTCATGAGCTATTTTGCATATTTCAAACTGATCCTGGTAGCTGGCATTGTCCACGAGAGGTTGTCTCAAGAAGTTTCTATCAATCAACATTGTTTTCTTCTATGTTCCGACCCAGTACTTACCATAAGGTCATTACTAATGTAAATGTAACATTGGAAAACTTGCATGCATATATGAAACATACCTCATAATAATCATATAAGCTAATCAAATGCCTCAACAGAGTTCATCGATAATGTAACATTGGAAAATTTGCACGCATATATGAACCATACCTCATAATAATCATTTAAGCCAAGGCCCTCTACATCCACTGGTTGCATAAAAGGCCAAGCCCATTTGTGTTGTGTCATCTGACAGAAAAAGAGTATTTGAGATTTAGTTTATAATTCAAAAACATACAGAGCCATTCACTATCCTAACCTCATCTGTCATCTACCACTCAGACAACTTTCACCTAAACGCGTACGGGCTCAATCAATGTACAAAGGGTACATCAAAAAATATTTAGATCTGAATCAGGAGGGAAAATGCAAGTAATCACACCATGTGACATCACAAAATGAAATATTAACAATATTTTATGTTGAATGTTCTAGCGACAAAAATTTGCTTTAATAGAAGTTTGTCGCTGATGAATGTTTTTTTAACAAATGATTCGAAATAGAGGCACAATAAAATGCAGTTATCCATCTTATAGGCCAAAAATACAGAACGAAGTTGAAGTCAACAAGCACTTCATTTTGGATATTTATCACATAATTCCAAATGAGGGCAATCGCCAGCATCAATGGAAAAAAAATGCTTGAAAGTTGGTTTGGTAAGGCTTTTGTTTATAGACGAACGAGAGGCTTCATACAAACATTCAACTATTTGAGTATTCTCAGTCAAAATTTAATGGAATCCCCTGAAGATATTTTATAATCATTTCATAATACCTATGTCACTACTCCGACTGGTCCTATAGCAAGCTTCTCATTTTTCCGTGATACATTATCTATAACTGCTATACTTGGTTCTAAACCCCTTTCATGGATCTAAATAAGGCACTTGCAGCTATCTATATCTTTCAAATAATGAAAGTTAATACAAATAGTATTTTGAGAATATCAGGGTAAAAGGAATTGTCACTTCATAGTGTACTTATGAAAGGGAATTTTTCGCGCTACATATCATTATATTGTTAAAGGGCAGCCAAGTGCACCAAAGCTCCCGCATACGCAGGGTCCGGGAAAGGTGTCCCGCCATTTTGGTATTACAAATAGCTCACGCTACATATCATTGTATTGTTATCTGCACTAAAAGTCCTTACAAAGAAAAAGAATAGAAAAGGAAATAAAACACAGAAAGAAAAAAAAAGCCAAACATATTTTTGACGAGAAAAAGATTAAAAGCTAAAACATGAAGGAAAAAGAAACAGTTTATAACCATAGACTGGTCACTGACATGACCATGTGTAAAAAGAACAAGGTTATATATGTATATATGACTCGAAATAAGCTAAACATATATTCAAACAAATTGGTAATGGGGCACACAAATGTCATATTTTCCACAACCACAGCACACACCCACAAACATAAACAATAAATGAAAAATAGCTACCTGGCGTAATATTGGGCCAAACTGGCGTATAAGATCTTGCATTCTTTTCTGAGCTGCCGCTTCTCTACGTGATGCATCCTGCTGTAACTTCTTAATACTTGGAACATGTTTCTCCTTATCTTTGTCCTTCGAAGTTGAGTTACCTTTCGACGTGTCTGTTTGCTTTTTATTTGAGCGGGAGAAAAAATTATCTATCTCATGCCCTTTCTGCTCAAGCTGCAGGAAAAGTAGCATATTACTAATTAGAGATAAGTTCTTGGGATGTAAAATTAAAGAAGAGAAATCATAAACAGACACACAAATGAAGCACGAATGGTTGTCCATACAAAACAAAACAATCGTAAAAGCCTCTTAAAAGCTAAAACCACACAGACAGGTTGATATGATATGTTGCTGCTAGCAATAATTGCAAAATTTCAGTGAACAATCTTTTGCAATATGGCCAAATCTTTTCCAGCTATAACATTGCACAGCAAGCATATCTCAGCATGTGTTCCGACCTTGAGCAGAATAAGCCAAATCAACAGGACCACAGAAGTGCTTGTATTAGCTTTATGTTCCATTGCTGCTTAAGTAGTCATGTGTTGATCTTCTCAAAGAAATTCACTTAAGCAATTGTCCAGAGAAGCTACAGGGACACAGTTCATCAGACTAGCACGACTTGTCTCAAACACGTCGCGATTTCAACAAGAACTAGTCTCTTCTGCTGGTCTCATGGACCATGTTGTTGACAGCAGAAAGTGTTTCTTTACGGACATCAGTGGTGGAAATGTCATGGTATTCAATCCATAGGCTTTGAAAACCAGAGTTGTTATCCTCAATTAAGAGATTCCCTTGTGTTAAGTTACCCAATTCCTACTCAAGCTGAAATCTCTTTGCGATATTGTCTTGATTGGAGTATACCTTTTCAAATAACTGCGAACGATGAATATGAAGACAAAAAGGCTACCGAGATCAAGAACCCACCAGGAACAAGAAATCAAGTGCACAACAAGAATTCACAGGTTCAGAGTTGAAACTCTGATACAATGTCCAATATCAAAAGAGACTCTATACTTTGCGTGGCTCTATGTATTCCTTTACTTTCTTAAGTAGAACGAAATTTACAGTTACAACAGCAAGACCTAGAGACCAGCATGACGTGTTATGGTTGTTCAAATTATGTTACGCTGTGGTGCGATGGCGCTATTACAGCGCTATTTGACAACGCCTAAAACTAAACTGTATATTGCAAAACTATAGCAGTTAATTAAAATTATGAAACTCTACAGCGCCGCTATAGCTTCAATGTGGCAACATTGAATATATCATAACAGCTCTAAATAAACATGTGACAAAATCATTATATCATCCGGCAACAACCCCGCATAATAATGTTGCAAAAGCAAAACCACAACATAACTAAATCAACAACAAATCGACATAACACAGTTCCATGAACATGTGTGATATGGGCATATGGCATTGAATGACTTATTTAAGCTTATCTACCAGCATAACCACTTGTGAGACTTTGAAAAAACTTATGAAAACAACTTATTGCAAATTCATAACCTGTTTTCAACTTATTACCATAAACTCTCCAAAATAACTTACGAAAACAGTTTATAGTTGATACGAAAACACTCTAGCTTTATTTTATCTTTTGTTATAAAAATAACTTATATATAATAAGCGTTAATGTTATAACTTGCAAATTAAGTTGTTTATCCTAACAGTAGTATTTGAAACTATGAAACACTTACACATACACTGGACACACTATTGTGTCAGGCAGGTGTGTTCTACATCGAGCATGTCTTCAATCAGAAGTGTCAGTGTTACAAAATTACACACATAAGACACACGTGTCAGTGTTGTGTGTCCACACCAAATACGTTTTCAATCAGAAGTGTCAGTGTTCCAGAGTCACAAACACCAGACAATGCATTTGATCAAAAGTGTTGGTGTTATATAGAGAGTTGAGTAGTAATAAAGAAAACTTGCCTGATCAACTTTTGAAACTAACTCATCAACACGATGCTTGAAGTTGAAACTCTCCATTAACACGTCCGGAAGGGAAAGGCGGACGGACGAGTGTCTAAAACGTTTGTGACGGCGGATGTGTTAGTTTAATGGAACTTCCTCCAACTTGTTGATGATTCTCATACACGTTTTAGGTTGTAATTATTACTAAGATTTTAGAGTCAGAAGTATAATCGATTCAAATGACCCACCCAATTGAATTGTTTGGTTTTTTAATTACTTTGTTTGGATAAAGTAATAATAATTTTATTGTTATTATTTTTGTACAATTAATATATTGGCTAAAGCGACATTTATTTTAAAACGGTGGGAGTAAATAATTTTATTGTTATTATTTTTGTACAATTAATGTAAATTTTGAAAATTTTAGGGTTTAATTTGAAATTTCAAAAAAAGTTGCAGTCAATTTGAAAATTTTTAGAATATGATAACCAAAATGCAAAATTTGAAAAAGCGGTAAGAGAGGAGAAATTTGAAATTCGTAGATTTTATGTGTCATTTGAAATTCTTTAAATTTAATTTCGACAAAATACTTGATAAATGTTCATCATTTTGAAAAGTCTTCAAATTATCATCAAAACAATGGAATTTACCTAAAAGAATTTAAATTCCCTCAAAAAATTACATTACCTCAAAACATTCCTACATCCAAACGCACACTAACTTTATTCAATTTTATTTCGGTCACTTAACGTACAAATATTAGATATTTTGATATTTAAGTTACAAAATTTAGACATTTTAATCTTTCCTATAAGAGACCAAAATGTATTAATAGTTGTAAATTAAGGGACCAAAGTGTTAAACGTTCTTAATTTAAGGGACCAAAATAAAACGAAAAAAGTCTTATGTGATCAACTAGTATAATGCTTGTAATCTAAAGGACTAAAATGAAACATAACAGATGTATGGATCAAAATGAAACCTAAAATCAACTGAAGAGACCAAGTGTAATTTTGCCCCCTTTTTTTAATAAGAGAATGAAATTATAAAAAGACTAAGGAACTAATATGGAGATACTACATTCCATTACATCAAACTAAAGCCTGAGGGTTAAAGAAGAACAGGGGGATTGAAGAATCATCCAAGAGAAAGAACCATGGTAACCTAAGTTAGTAAGAAAATTTACGCAAGAGTTAGCATTCTTATAAAAATGCTTCAACAAGACATTTCAATCGAGAAGATGGATAAGACGAAGAATATCGAGTAAATAAAAGGGGATGAAGAGCCACAGTATAAGTTGAAATGCTCTAAGTAACACACTCCACAAGAAGAGAAATAATACCATGATAATGTGCGAGCTTAAGACCCAAGAAAGGACCTCCAAATTTTAGCAAAAATATCAATAGAGGTTTCAATATTATAAGGACCTCCTTTGATATTTTAAAATTAACACCAAGGATACCAACCTCACCTACTTTAGCTCAAGAACCACTTACAATTCAAGAACAGGTTAATGAACCAATCTTAGAACATGTTCAACAACAGATCAATCCAGTGCAAGAGCCTCTTAGAAGATCTAGTCGAGAACATCGTGCACCTGAAAAATTAAATTTAATGGTGCAAGATGACACTTCGAATGAGGATTACCATAATGATGATGATCCTAAGAGCTATAAAGAGGCTATGCAAAGCTTGGATCGTGATAAATGGCAAAGTGTTATGGAATCTGAAATGGAATCAATGAAGATCAACAAAGTTTGGACTTTGGTTGAGGCTTCAAAGGATATTAGATCTATTGGTTGTAAATGGGTTTACAAGAAATAGATTGGAGCAGGTGGAAAGGTTGAAACCTATAAAGCTCGTCTTGTTGCCAAAGGTTATCGTCAAAAAGAAGGAATAGATTATGACGAAACCTTTTCTCTTGTGGCAATTATTAAATCGATTCGCATTCTACTCGCCATAGCAGCATACTATGATTATGATATATGGCAAATGGATGAAAAACAACTTTCCTTAATGGTGAGCTAAAAGAGGAAGTGTATATGACACAACCTTAAGGGTTCACATCCATGTATGATCATAACAAAGTATGTAATTTGCAACGATCAATCTATAGATTGAAACAAGCATCTAGAAGTTGGAACATTCATTTTAACAATACAATTGAAAAGGTTCAATTTTGTTAAATGCGAAGAAGAACCTTGTGTTTACAAAAGGGTAAGTGGGAGCACTATCATTTTCCTAATGTTATATGTCGATGACATATTACCTTTTGGAAATGATATATCAACAATGCAAAGTACAAATGTTTGGTTATCTGAGCAATTCTCCATGAAAGACTTGGGGGAAGCAGCCTATATCTTAGGAATAAAGATTCTTAGAGATAGATCTAAAAGGTTGCTTGGACTCTCTTAGTTTATGTACATTGATACCATCTTAAGGAGGTATAACATGGAAAATTCCAAACGAGGGTATTTACCCGTAGGAATTGTAATTACTCTTAGTAGGGAGGATTGTCCAAAAACTTCTAAAGAGAGAGAACACATGAGTAGAGTACCATATGCTAGCGCAGTGAGAGCTATCATGTACACCATGACTTGTACACGTCCTGATGTCGCTTATGCACTTGGTGTAACTAGTCGCTCATTCTTAAGTACTTAAGAAGATCTAAAGACCAATTCCTCATTTATGGAGAATAGGATTAACATACATGACTGATTGGCTCTAGTGCAAGTGGGAGATTGTTGGAGATGCCCAAGATCCAATCAATTATGTAACCAATTTTAGACTTAACAAATATTCATTATCTTATTTACTGTTTAGTGAAATAGTTAATTTGATAAAGTCATTGATTAAAACTATAAACTTGTTATCATGATAGAGATTATGATAATGAGAAACAAGTCTTTTATTATTATTAATCTAAATCGTTCTTGATCGTATGATTATTGTGAGTAGGACATCAATACTTTGGAGTTCAATATATATGTGATAGTCTTTATTAAATAAAGATTAATATGTCTCATTTATTAAATTACAGATATAGATGATGCATATAGTGATATGATCATTGAATTGACTCAACTGAGAATTTCTAATGGTCGATATTACCACAAAAATGTCAATAGAAAAATTCTCAAGAAAGAATATAATGATTTTCTTTGACCTGAGATTGTCATGGTAATTAACATGT
>Ga0315913_1003440_pt1 | contig 19011 bp, 19 predicted proteins | sample MpolsnodulesMG_FD_207736 | JGI IMG/M metagenome (GOLD analysis project Ga0315913, IMG submission 207736) | Medicago polymorpha root nodule microbial communities from Los Angeles, California, United States - small nodules | ecosystem: Host-associated > Plants > Roots > Nodule | place: USA... | reverse complement strand
GAATAACAATTCAAATAACAAAATGGAAATAGTTATTTATTATTGTTGAATTTCAAAAACTGACATAGGTAGATCAAATATAAAATTGAAACAAGGTCAGTGCACTGACTGACAGCCCCCACTCCTACCAAGATGTTTGGCAATAGTTCACGCTCAGTCAACAGGTCAGAAAAGATACATTAGGATTACGATCAAATAAAAAAAAAAGTTAACAATAAAATGGTAAGATAAACCTTACTATGTCTTATAGCATTTCTATAATTTCAAAATCAACTCAAAACATTCAGTACTAGTACTCTACACATGTATAATACTGATATAACCAACTTGGGTTGGCCTGGTGGTGTTGGCTTGGGACCTTTGGAGTATGCTCCTCTCAAGGCCTCAGGTTCGATTCCCCCGGTGCCGATTTCAGTGGGCTAATCCATATAGAGATTTGCTCTGGCTTTAAATGGGGCCCCCAGATGTGAACGGCGGAATTAGACCCCTTGGACTAATCAGTCCATGGACCGGATTCCGAGTTTTCAAAAAAAAAAACGTATATTACTGATATACACTGATTCCCAATTCAGTTACTTTAAAAATTATTAGTACAAATGGGCCAATGACTAACTTCATTGAAAGGGAGTATCCATATTCCCAGGCTACTTCAACAGCCCAATAAATCTCAAGTGCAATCCGAACTTAAAATATCATATCTCAGATTCAATAGATCATCTTACACATTACATAGTCGACATCTAAAACATCTTATAAATTTGATATCAAGCAATAACTCCCTCAATTGAGAAAGATATCACTAGCAGTAAGTACCTGCCAATTTGATTGCAGAGACTGTGAGCCACTTCCTTCGTTGAAGACAGACATTGAACTTGATGGAAAAGAATTGGATGATACAGGGGAAGGATCGGTATGCGTTCCTGAAGATTTATCCATGACATTGTCCCAGGGCCCTATGTTGAGTGCTCTCTGACCCTCGTTTGAATTGGATTTACCCCCCTGAACAAGTGGGAGGTAATGTGATCCTGAAATCAGAAGGCCACAACAAAATTAAAATGCAAAATCCTAGAATGACTCGAGACATCGCTAAATATTAAATGTTCAATAGAAGTTACAAAATCATTATCTTGCACAAAAAAGATATTTGAGAGAAAGAAAAAAAAAGGGATAGTAACCTGAAAAGGGGTGCATAAGATATGGACTATTTGAATGAGCATCAATCTTATCTGTCTGTGGACCATTTCCCGGATTATGCAACTCATGAAAGGTGCGAAACACTGAGCTTGCTTGGTGAATATCCTCTGGGAAGAAATTCATTTAAATCTTTTAGCAGTGCCCAAATGAACCAAACTATTAAGTAATAACATGTTCCATATGAAATTATATGTTGCAACAGTGAACTGAGATATTCAAAGCCTTGGCATATTAAATCAGATTATAAGGACCGTGTTTTATAATGTATAATCCATTAGACAATATATGAGAGTTACCTGAATCAGCATCTTCACATAAAGAAGTTAAAGTGCTTGTTGGGCTCATGGAATCCGTATTTCTTGAACGCATGTTACCGTAATTTGCAGGAAAGCCAGATGACATAGAACTGCTCTTTTGGGAATCTGATGTAACCTCCTTAGTATCTGTACTTATGCCTACATTGGTCTTGTTAACCTGAAAGATGAACAACCCATAAAACATCTATTAAAAAGTCATCAAACAAGCAAGTATCCAAAATTAGCCTCACAACTTTTCTTCCTGTTTTCAAGAAAATTATCATAGAAATGGCCTTTAGAGTCTTAAAAAGGATTATGTGGTTAACTCAGTATCATCAATTTGGGATTTTCATTGATTATAAATAGAGTCCCTTCCCTTGTAGGAAGATAATAACACAATTTAGAAGTAGAAGAGCAAAAACAGTATTATAGTGTAAGAGATGAGTGATGAGAGGAGTGAAGATGAACACCACGAATTAATTAGTTTTAGTCAGGGATAACAAATAAGAGCAAAAACTGTGTCTTCACCCTAAATATTAAGGCATTAGACACACAATGGGCAATGGATCCAATTGGTAGCCACAAAAATTAGCATGGTGGATAGGGCAATTACCTACTCAATGAATACAGAGACGGATAATTACCAGAAAATTTTAGTGGATAGTACCCCTCACACATTTATTTATATATTAGTATTAAATAAATAAAAGGTTGACTCTTATCAAATTCAAGTTGCTTAGTCAATAACCATTTATTTATATATTAGTATTAAATAAATAAAAGGTTGACTCTTATCAAATTCAACTTTCTTAGTCAATAACCAGTTGGATAGGATTCGAATATAGCATTACTTTATAAGTTAATCAATTCAATTCGTTTTTTCTCTAATTTCACTGTTACTTTGATAAAGAAACTCAATACTGATTTGGCTTGAGTAACTAGATCCCGCACATTCACAGGTTAAATTAAAAGTACAAATTAACAAAACGAAGTTAGTATGCTTGCCTTTGCTTAGTGCTTCAGGAAAAAAAATACTTGGCTTACTTAAGTGAGGTGTGACGTGAAAACTCAGATTGATGATATTTTATATATTATAGTCATACTTTCCAACACTAATTTCATCAAACAATGTTGTATAAGAAATTAATAAAAAAAATACATTAACATGCTATTAAGGATAACAATGTTTTCTAAAGTCTAAATATAAACCAACACGTGAGAAAGAAAAAACACAAATACCACCAGAAATTACAAGTGTGAAATAAACAAAAGAATCAAAATTACCTTAACATCCAAGTAGTGGACAAATACTATATCCATCATATCCCTGCAGTAAAAAGATAATTCAGAACACCATATGCTGATTAGTTTCAAGAAAAATAAAAAATATTTAAGTAAAACTTCATTGGAAACCTGAAAATTTTCTTGCAGGAAAACAGTTAAAATTAAAATGATAAATTCAAATAATAAATAGTTTTTGTAATTGACAACTAAAAATGAACTAATTCAGTACTTTGAAGCTCGGCATGCAACTGCCATGTGGAATGTTGATGTACTATGATTTAAAGACACTATTCATTACACAATATTAAGTAAAATAGATCATTATACTCACGGTTCAAGCCTCCAATAACTTCGCCTCTGGAAATTTTCATTATCTTCTCCATGGGCGTAGTAGCAGTGTATCTTATCGCTACCTTCCACCTATGTTTGAAAGATATCACAATCACAGCAAATCATTATTTTAAAGTAGAAAAACTTATTTTCCAATTAGAGAAGATTAGCTGAAATAATGTGAGCTATCCTGTGTCTCTCTCCCATGCAAAGCATTAATTAAACACAGAATCAAAACCGAAGTAAGTTACATTGTTACCTTCAACTTCTCATGAGCTTCCTTCACAGTTTTTCCATCGTTCTTCTTTCGCCAATTGTATCCATCCCTTCTAAAGTGCCTCAAAATTTTCCGATTGAAAAGAAAAAGCGATCCACCTGAAATCATCAAATACATGTCAAAAAGTAGTTTGTGAACATGAAGTGACAATGAAAGTAAAAAAATATGAAATGAAGTTAACTGTGAAGCAAAACTTTAGCATGAACAAAAGATTACTAGCGGTGCCCTACAAACTACAGAGAATATTTTCTGATAGAGTCCTGTGCCTCGAAGTGCTCGTATTCTTTAATAGAAAAAATATAAACAGAATGTATTTTATTTCAGACAATGAACAGTTAGAAAATTCCACAGAATCACAAGGAGCCAACAATTATAAGAATTCAGCTGAATCTAAACAGGAATACAGCCAATTCCAGTCTCCACGTTTGGCATCTAGAAGGTTGTCAGGAGAAAATCAGAAATACCCAATTGCTACAAACAATTCATAGAGGACTATTGATTTTAAGCTTCTTAAGCAATTCTGACAGATATATAGAAAAGACTCAAAAAGGTCGTACTAATAAACTAAACATAACATAGGTAGAAACCATACTCGGTGGCCGGGTAGGCGGTTCTTTTGAGATTTCAAACATCTGATAGTTGCTGAGAATTCCTAATATCTCTGCAGGGCGTAACCATCGATGCTGTGCTTCAAACTGTAACTGCTTAAAATCTGCACATTGATAGATAATTAAATGTAGAATGCATTTAGATATTCGACTACTGTATCCACATACACAGTCACAATTCACAGCAATTGATACAAACTTCAAAATGCAGCAATTTATTTTTGCTGCTAATTGGCGACGTAACTATAATCAAATACAAAGCAAACCACTAGAGGCACATATTGCAAAATCACGTATAAATTTCCAGACAATTAGCATATATTGAGAACAAAAACAGATTCATTGAAGTCAACTTGTAGTCCAAGCCATTTGCATTAACATATCCTAGTTTAATAGCCTTCAACGTTGTCGCCACCTAAACCTAATCGATTCAACAGTTATTCAAAAGTCAAAACCCTAATCCTCTATAACAAACCAAAACTGATTTTCACAAAAAACTGATTTAAATCTGATATAATCAGTACAAGAATAATTGATTAACTCGGTTCCAATTTCGAAAATCAAAAAACATACAATCAAAAATCCACAGAACCACAGAAAGGCGAAATCAGTACGAGAATAATAAAATAAAATCCAAGTTAGCAATAAAAAACGTAGTCCATTGAAGTCAAATTATAGTCCAAGCCTCTCACATTAACATCTTTTAACCTAAATACAATCAATAGCATTCTTAATTGTCGCCGATTAAACCTAATTAAATCAACAACAAAGAATCTTAAAACCCTAACCCTATAAAACAAACCAAAACTTATTTTCATTGACCCTGATTTAACCTAATTAAATCAGCAACAAAGAATCTTAAAACCCTAACCCTGTAAAACAAACCAAAACTGATTTCCACAAAAACTGAATTGAATCGAATCGAATATTATTGATTAACACAGTTCCAAAACAGATTTTTACAAAAACGAAATCGGTACAATAATAATCAAATAAAACATAATCCACTCAAGTCAAATTGTAGCCAAAGCCATTCACGTTAAAATCTCATAATAACCTAAACACAATCAGTAACATTCTTAATAGCCGTAATTCATTCAACAGAGTAACTGAAAACCCTAATTCTATAAAACAAACGAAAACAGATTTTCACAAAAACTGATAATATGATATAATAGATTAAATTAACAGAATTCCAAAATCACATAGCAGAATAAAAAATTCATAGAGTGAAATCAAAGAAAAATGAGTACGATCAAAGTTAGTTAAAAAAAAACTGACCTAATCGAAGAGCCATTTTGGGAGAAGAACGCTCCGTCATAGTGAAGACTGAATAATTTTGAATAATGAGAGAAAGAAGAAAGAAAATAGAGAGATGAACGCGGAAAGGGAGGTGTATATATAGGTAGAATTACTACTAATACACCGTCTTTTTCGTTCTTTCCTTTTCTCCTTGAGTTAATTTCGCTCTTTCCAGTCAGCTTCTTTCTTCTCTGACACACTGACGTTATGGATTTTGATTTTTGATTGATTACTTCTCGAATAAGACTTTTTCTGAGTTCACATGATAAACCAAACCTGAGTTAGTTGAATCAGATTACTCCCAAAATGACTTTCACTTTACCCAATCATACTTTTACACGTGGATAATAGGTGGAGCCACCCATTTCTTTTAAAACACGTGCATCATTTCTTTTCTATAAATATCTTCATTATTTTTTTTGGTAATAAAAAATAAATTGGTTCTCTCTTTTTTACGACTCAATTATGCTTCGAGAAATAATTTTTTAGTAAGAGTATAATTTGGGGTGGATTCTAGGGTGAGGGTCCAATTAGGTCCCTCACCGGTGGACCACGACAAAAACACCAAAAGATTAAATAATTTGGTCTCTGACTCATTGTAAGGAGGAGATTAATTTATCTATGTAGGAAATTATGAATGATTAAAATGAGTCTTTTTAGTCAAATTTTTTTAAAAAAAATTACACCAAATTGATACTATATCTTTTTCATTGTAGTAAAAGTTGTACCGCCTTCACCAGGTCCTACTCCCTGCACCTTTCCAACGAGGGAATATCTTTTTTTTTTACAAGCCAACAACAAAATATCTGTTTTTTTTTTTTACGATACATCTACTTTTTAACAACTTTTGAAACGATTCTCTCTCCCATACTTCCATGTGTTTTCATTTTTTTTTTCTTTCTCTCCATTGTTTTTATCAAATAAAAGGAGGAGAAAAATAGTTGTCACGAGAGTTGTTTAAAATTGGTTGTACAAATATCACTCTTTTTTTAAAGGAACAAGGGGAAAATATCTGCTATGCATAAAAAACTATTAAAATTAAATTTTAGGTCAAATATCTATTTTTATCTTTTAATTTTGACAAAAATACTGGATTAGTCGTTTAAGTTTTTTAAGTTTTAAATAGGTATTTTAAATTGTAAAGGTGCATTTAATTAACAACTTAAAAAACTTATTTAAAACTTACAAAACTTACAACCAGGTATTTTTGTCAAATTTAATGGACTAAAAGATGTATTTGACCTAAATTCTATCGAAAAAAAGTTAAGGTTTCAATTTCTTTTAAAATGGACAGTATCATACAATTTGTTCGTTAATTTAATTTTAAATGACATTTTTGTTCTTTATTTATTTTTTATTTAATCTTTTATGTTATAATTAAGTGATCATTATGTCTTACATCTTCTTTTTTTGGGTTTAATCTTTGATGTTATAAAGTATCAATATTGTATCTTTTTTATGGAATTTTTTCAATGAAATTTGAGTTTGTGTCATGAGATTGATGATTTTTTTATATTTTGTTTTGATGAAAAAAATGATAACAATATTTACATTTTGTATCATGAAGGATTAAATCAGAAATAAAAAAGACAAATTTTTTTAGAGGTTATACATAGATTTATTCATTTAAAAATATTCCATGACGTATTTTTTTGGTGAAATCGTCCGATTTAGGGAAGAAGGATGACTAGTAATTTGAAGTTCTACCAAAAGATTGGTTGTTTATTGTAACTCGTTGACGATTTGGGTTCAATCACTTTTTCTTTTTTTTTGACAAAGACTTGGGTTCAATCACTTTTATTTTTTGACAAAAATAAAACGATATTCATTCATTCAAATCGATAGATTACATCAGGTACAAACATCGCTAAAAACGTAAAGGGTGAGCCTGCGAACAAACTCACAGCACCCAAGTTAATAGCACAAAAAGGCAAAATGCCTACAAATAATATGATATAACCTAAGTCACCGAAATTCACATGCTTCCGGATCTTCAACGTTGACGCCCAAATCATTGGTTGAATTTGTAATTGACTGATGCCGATATTTCAATAGAAAATAAACGAACACCGCGATAAGACGTGAAATCAAACGTCGCACAAGACGACGAACAACACAACGCCGCACTTAGACGACGGAATCACAAAAAAACACAATAGAAAAAACTTATCTATGTGAAAATCACTTATTTAGATTGAAAGAAAAGGGAAAAAAGATGTCGAGGGGTGATTCTAGGTCAAAAAATAACCTAAAACCCCCCCTCCTCGATGAACGAAGGAGAAAGAAAGTTTAGAAAGAAGTTGGAGTTTCTCTCACTAGAAAACTAGAAAACACTCACTTCTGACTTGGGTTCAATCACTTATTATATATTTTTTAAGGAATCGCTTAACATTTTATAAACTAGCACAAGCAATTGTTATATTTTAAATGAAAATGCTAGTTTTATTGATTTTTATACGAAGTGAGAATCACATAAACAAAATGTATAATCTTTACTCAATCCCACATTATATAATTCATTTCAATAAATAACATCCAAGTTATGAAATTTACTTAAGTTTATTGATTCTAAAATTATTTTTATTAATGGTTTTGTGATTCGTTACCATTTATATTGTGATTTCTTTTTTTGTAATGGAATAAAAAAAAATGCAATTATACGAAGTGAAAAAGATGATGAAATAAATAATAGTTAGATGTATGATAGAAATAAAATAACAATAATTCATTCAATTTTTTTAGGGGAAATTAATAATTCATTCAAACTTTTTTTAGGGGAATAATTCATTCAAATTGTAAAATGATATAAAAAATTATGACATTTTTTTGCTAGAATGACTTTAATTGAAGGAGAGGAAAAAATTATTCAAAAAAGTTTGTTTTGTCAACCCTTCCGCTTCTATGGAAAGAGTCATAATAATTCGAAGTTCGGTCGCAATCAATAAAAGAAAGGTTTAGTAAACTATTGTTGCGCGCAAGTATCAAATTCAATTCTCCAAAATGATTCTTCGTTTGATGGAGCTCATTAACCAATGAGCCCAAACATTTTCATTAAAAGGAATATAGTTTTTTGAGGGATTATATTATTTGCTTTTTTTATAAGAGTATATTATTATTTAATATTTATCATCAAATTGTGTGATTGTGCCTTAAAAATATTATCAACACTAGCGTACTCGTACCCGTTTCTCCAATTTTTTACCGTGCTAACGTGTGTGAAAATATAAGCAATGTTTTTTATGAAAATTTTATTATAATTAAAATTATATTTATAGATGTTTGTGACATTTAAATAGTAACAAACTATTTTTATCTTTAAACAACACAAAACAAAACAATAAAAATTCTTATTTTTTCAATAACTCATGTAACATAATATTTTTAAAGGCAGATTTATTTGTCCTCGTGAGCTTAGCTCGGTTGGCTGGGACAATGCATAACAGATGTAAAGTTCGGGGTTCAAACCCGCCCCACAAAAAAATGGCAAATTTATTTAAGGAAATAATCGTAATCATGTAAACTCCAGCATTTAAGGGAATATCTGGAATCATAATCTAAAAGGACATAAATCACATGTGAACTTAGGGACAATGTGTAATACATGCAAGGTATGAGGTTTAAACCACGACCGCCATAAAAAAATGTGATATTAGTTTTTGTTCTAAGGGTGAGATAATCACGTTAATTAAAAAACGTAATGTAAAATACTCCTTCAAATTCAATTGCACAACATAAGTTATTTTTTCCCCCTAAAAAAAGCATAGGTTATACTATTTATTAATTCTAATTAACTTTCTTTTTTTAGTAGGGTAATCATCTTTTATTAATGGTGTTGTGATTTATTACCATTTCAATTGTGATTTGCTTTTATTAATGGTACGAGAAAAAACAATTATGCAAAGTGAAAAAAGATGGAATGGAATAGACAATGGCCAGAGTTACGATAGAAAAAGCAAAATTAATCTATGGACAAGGAGATGTATAATTTTGGGTTTTGCTAAAAGACATCCATAAATGTGTCTTTTACCAATTCACACCTCAAGATGTAATTATCAACTTTTTAGTTATAATTAGTTAAAAGACACCTTCATAAAAATTAGTTGGTGTCTTTTTGCAAATGCATATAGGATAACTTGCTACAAGACACCTTCATAAATGGTGTCTTCTAGCAAATCCCTATATTTTTTTGGGTTGGCTTTTAATATTTTAAGCACATCGTTCGTTCAAATCATTATTTATTCATAGGAATAACATTCCTTAGAATATAAAGATGGAAATTTATTCTAAGGTATTTAGAAAAAATATGTTTGGTTAACTTTATAATATTTCTAGAAACCATAAAAATAGATAACTAAATATAAATTCATTCCCATCTCCATAATAAATTTATTCCTACCATTTTCTTTGGGAAAAATTTCTATCCTCAGGAACATTTTATATCCGAGAATAAAATTTAGTAAACTTGTAACAAACAACGATATGTATATTTCTATCATTTTATTCCCAGGAATCAACAAATATAACTTGAAACAAACACCCTAAGGGCGAGAAAAGATTATCAAATAATCACATCACTTTGTCTCAAAGCTCGTGCTTGGGGGGTTGTGGACCGTCAATATCTTCTTAAGACCTAGAAGCCCTCCCAAAGGGTCTAGAGACTCTCCTAGAGGCCTCAACGCCCTCCAAAGGGGCTCTAAGGCCCAAAGGCGCATCTTCCCCAAGGTGCCGCCACCAGCCAGCTTCTAGAAGCCTCTAGATCACGACCTAAAAACCTAAATACCCTCATTACCTGTTGCTCAAGTAACCATAAATCAAACTCATAATGGGTAAATACAACCCTTGAGAGCCTTCTCAAGACACGTCCAATACAATACAAACCCTAATTACGTTATGTACTTTTGCAAGTACATCGGTTATGTTTAATTTTCATATGTTTCACACTTATTGCCTTCACACACACTAGGGAGTGTGACATACCTAGCCTGTGTGAGTAATCTTAGACTATGGTTGAAAGCTTATGACTCATGTGAATTAAAATCGTTGCATGTGAACTTTATTTTAATTTCTTTAATCAATTAGAGATAATTAGGGTATGTAGTTAATTTCTAAGATTTGTGCGTAAATGTGGTTCCTTTAGTCAAATTTAGGAATTTCAACTAAGCCTCGTTTCAATTACTTGTGAAAGTGTAAGTCTCCAGTTCAATAACAATATCAATGTTTACGAAACCTTAGATGAACGACAACCCTTTACTGTATGAATATCTCTGCGACCCTCTACTTTTTGGATTATAGTCTATAAACATTCAACACATAACAAACAGATAAGAAAATAATGGATCCCCTCGAGCCAATCCTTTTCCACGAATAACATGACATACCAACTCATTATTCAGTATCAGATAGTAATCAACTGATTTGACACACATCATTATCCATCGTACGTGGTGATAATTATATCTTCAACATAACCTCCTTTAAGAAAAGCCATCCAGTACCGATAGTGTAAATTTTTTATTCTTTATCAAAATAAAACTTATAAAAGAAGTTTGGTGTTATGCATTAAGAAAATGACCCTAATACGTTTGACCGAAACATAAATAAATTTTGATAAAAAATATTTTATCTAAAAATCAAATTCAGATTATTTCAAACGGAATTCATAAACCACTATTCAGGGTCATTTGCATAAATCTTTTTGTCAATTTATTATTTAAGTTTAAACTAGAAAAAGACTCCTGATGATATTCCTACACCGCTTTACTCCAAGTAGATGCGATTCTTATCCAAAAACTACGCGCCTTATTGCACGTCAAACTCCCTCCACAGCTTTTCCGTCATCACAACCGTCGATGACATTACTAACCCACTCAATCAACGGCTGAAAACATTTCTTATCAATCATCACGAGAAATGCTTGAAAAGGAACCCCATATATAAATACCGTTGCCTCTTCTTCAGTAACTGTAATTCCATATTTCTTGGAAACTTATCAAAACGCGATTCCTTCGTTCGAAAGATGAAGCATTCAGCATTGTGTTACGTGGCTCGCCGAGCTTTGATCGGTGGCCGGAATTCCAACCGTCAAAGTTCGGCGGTTGTGAGGTCATTCGCGGCGGCGGAAATCGGACAGAAGCATCTCTACGCCGATGGCGGAAACGGAGGGTTATTTTATTGGAAGAGGACGATGTCTTCGCAAGCGGCACCGTCAAAGCCATCAGCGGGAGAGACGGAGGTGAAATCGACGGAGAAGAACGAGAAGAAGGAGGAGGAGAGTTCCGGAACAAAGAATAACGTGGTTGTGTCTAGTTATTGGGGGATTTCGAGGCCGAAGATTATGAGAGAGGATGGAACAGAGTGGCCTTGGAATTGCTTCATGGTAACGATTTTCTGAACTGAAGAATTTCTTTGCATTCATTGTTTTTTCGCTAATTCATGATTTCTATAAGTGGAATTTGACTTATGAGACGAGATTTCGTTGTTGATTGTAGCCATGGGAGACTTATCAATCAAACGTTTCCATTGATCTGAATAAGCATCACGTGCCAAAGAATTTTCTGGATAAAGTCGCTTACAGAACAGTGAAGCTTCTCAGAATTCCCACTGATGTGTTTTTTAAGGTATGTGATATACTATAGAACTTGATTTTGAAATTTACTATTGTATGATCCATAACAACAGAAAAGAGAAGAAGGAAGTGTTCTCTGTGGCACGAACACTTCTGACAGAAGGCGTGTATGGTGCCTTACACGACACATGTGATTGCATTCAATTAATTCATTTAGTCAATTTTTTACTGGAGCCATCGTGTCTGTGTCAATGTCGTGTCGTGTCTAGTGTCCATGTCGGTGCTTCACACGGAGTGTTTGCTATATATGAATGAAAGGGTGCTATATTTATGTGCTCTTAAGAAATTGGTTTGTTTAGCGACATGTACTGATATATTAATTTTTTTCTTATTCCTGGAAATATGCATTATTGATATTGCATGTCATGTATTTGCTCTAAAAAAATGTATAGATACATACTATACTAGATATTGTAGGTTCATCACAAAATTTTGTTATGATGTTCTTCATGGAAATTATCTCAATTGTTGTTCATAATAATCCATGAATATTTTCAGAGACGTTATGGTTGCCGTGCAATGATGCTCGAAACAGTTGCAGCTGTCCCTGGAATGGTTGGAGGGATGCTGTTGCACCTCAAGTCACTTCGAAAATTTCAGCATAGTGGTGGTTGGGTCAAAGCATTGCTTGAAGAAGCAGAGAATGAGAGGATGCACCTAATGACTATGGCAGAACTTGTGAAGCCGAAATGGTACGAGAGATTTCTGGTTCTTGCTGTACAGGGAGTTTTCTTCAATGCATTCTTTGTACTTTACATACTTTCCCCAAAGGTGGCTCATAGAGTTGTTGGGTACCTTGAAGAAGAAGCTATACATTCCTACACTGAGTATTTGAAGGACATTGATAGTGGTGCAATTGAAAATGTTCCTGCTCCTGCCATTGCAATAGACTATTGGAGGCTTCCCAAGGATGCCAAATTGAAAGATGTTATAACAGTCATTCGCGCTGATGAAGCTCACCATCGGGATGTGAACCACTTCGCTTCAGTGAGTGTTCTTCATCACTTGTGTAATGATATATTTTTCTTCATAAAACTATGCTTATTCTACCAACTTATCATCTTAAATTTGTTTACGGTATATTTGTTTTTGTGCTTTTCATTTTGCCATGCCATCCTGTTGAACTTGTGATCTCAATATACTGGATCACTTTTTATTTGAAAAACAGAACATGAAAACTGTAAAATTTAGGATTGGTATAAGGTAATATACACAAAGGATAATAATCTGACAGACCAGATTGCATTTTCCCCCAATTTCCTTTCACACACTTCCTAGAATTTGAAAATGTAGTGTAGGTTGTGTTGCTATAGACTTTACAAAGGGCTGCAGAATTATATGACTACCATAAGGCATACATTTGCTGTCTAGTGTAGTCCAATAGACAGAAATCAGTAGAAATTTAATTAACTTCACCCAAATAATGAAGCTTTACTTGTATCCAACTTTTAGGGAGGTAAGAAATTGTAACCACTTGGGGGGATGAGGAGAGTCAAATAAGCTGGTTCTCTAGTAAGTGTAGGGATGTAGTGGGGGAAGGGAGTGATAGTTCATTTTGGAGTGATCCATGGGTTGGGCAAGGGGAGACCTTGTAAGAGAAGTTTGCAACGTTATTCCAAATAACAATGCAAAAGGATGCCAATGTGGGGGAGGTGTGTGGAACAAGTTCAGAGAGGGGCGAAGGAAAGTGGAATTGGAGGAGAAAGTCAATCCATTGGAAGGAGTTGGTGAATGAATGTATAAGATTTGATCAACTGTGAGAACTTCAAGGGGTACTCAACAGACAAACGGGTCTGGCTGCGGGTGAAGGAGAATTAAACGAGCTGGTTCTCTTGTAATCTTAGGAAAGTAGTGGGGGAGGGGACTGATATGTTGTTTTGGAGTAGTCCAAACCCAGATTCTAAGAAGATGCAGTGATCAATATAATTATTTTAAGAGATGTTGTGGATGAGGTTTATGGAGGGATGGCTGAGCATGTATATACATACACACACACACGCATATATATATATATATATGTAGCCAATTTGATGCCGATATCAGTGGCTGTTTTTGGAGGGAGTAGTTTCTGTTTTGTTGTGGAAGAATGCTAAGATCGAATTGTGATGTTATGCATTAATTTTCGTTTGGTTTTATTGCAGTACACCTTATTTTGGGTATTGGATCTCGTTTGGATGTTGCTTGTAAGACATTCTGCACATCTTGTGCATGTCAGCATTTCATTTTGCTTTTGCAAAGAAAAAAAATTGTAACCACCTTGAAAGATGACATATACTTAAGAGCAAGATGCATTTTGTGGTTTGATTTGTTCTTTTAGGCAAGTTTCAGTATTGCTATGTTTTATGCTGAGAACTTAGTTTAAAGAAAGTGGCTATTCATAGTTGTTTTGAAATAAAGGCCACCTGATTTAGCATGTTCGTTATCTCAAATGTTGTACATTGATTTTTTCTTTCTTTCTTTCTCATAATAATGATGGGCATTGGTTTCACATTGGTGTTCCCTGTTTTTATAACACAATTCTGTTCTTTCATGCAGGATATTCACTTCCACGGTAAAGAACTGCGGGACGCACCAGCTCCTCTTGGTTATCATTAGGGCTTTACTGTCATGAATATAAAATGACTCCTTTGGTTTGCATTACGAAACCTATAATAATCCCTTAAAATAGAAAGAAGATAAAGATACCTATAAGCACCAATATTTTGATTATACAGAATTCTTATGCTTTGATCATACGCTTGGATGGGATTATACTATATATACCATTTATACTATTTTTTTGTAAATAGCATGCTGATTAGACTATATATACTATTGACTCTATAGAACCCACCTAATTTGAAAAGCATGTTTAATGTGAGAGTTACATTGTTACTGTTCTCTTGATAAGATCCGGAGCATAACTGGGTGAAGGGGAACTATTCGTCTCCGCAAAAAAAGGTAAAGATACACCAAGGAAAAGTAGTTCCCACTCCCCACGGTTTGCAATTCCCAGCAACTGAACAAAAGCCAAATATCCTTCTAACAGGGGGATGATGGGAAGGAATAGCTCTTAGAGGTTGAGCCGTTGAATTATTATTCCTATAATACAATTAGTTTAGGACTTCTTCCACTGCCAGAATGGCAGAGTACTTCGAACAGAATGATGGATAGCTATTCGTTAGTGTTTGATGGTTGGACAAGTAGTGAAGCCACAGAAACAAAGCTACTGGGAACTTTTAGGTTGATAAGGTGTATTTTGAAGTGGAGATAACAAGTTTGAAGCTATTATTGATTTACAATTGAACAATTTGTGATGTCATTATCTTGATACGTCTTTTATCTTGAATGTCCAGAAAATATTTCCTGTAAATCAGTATATAGCCTACAATCTGGGTTTCTTAAGAGTATGCTGAATTAACAACCTTCAACGGGGTTGTTCTTATACGAATGCAAGCTAACTATGTTTTCATTCTTTTACGAGGGTGTCCCGTATGCTCTTATTTGCGTGTTTTTGTCACCCAAGTGTATCACTGATGCAATGCAAGAGAGGGAGTACGAATTTCCATTGATATTTTAAGGCAAAGTAAAAACCATAATAAATCAATGGAATTTGGTCTAGCAGAAGGAACCAGTGATCTTTTACAACTAAAAGAATTAAGTTTTAAATCTCAGTTGGAAAAGATGCAAATAATTATTCGACACTATCAGACATGACCACATTTAAAAACCCCAATGTCATGTAGTCATCACAGGCGATCACCACTTTGGTGACGGCTTGAATTAAGATCCAACGATCATCGTCATGGTGACCGTGTGAATATGAAATTTTGAAGACTACATATAACCCTATGTCCATATTTAATGTCAAATGGTGCCTCAATTACATCCGATCAAGAGAGTTGATGGAAAAAAAAGAATATAATTAGTTTTGTATGTTACTTAAAAGTCAACATTTTCTTTACCATGAAAGTGATATATTGTTCGTTCATTTAAAATATGATTTCTTTTAGGATTAAAGTCAAGTAAGTATCATATACTACTTAGAGGATAATTTAAAAAAACATTTCTATATAAATAAAACTAAAAAATGTTTTTTTTTTTTTGCCAACTTTTTCTTTTCTAAAATTATAAGGAAAAAACACGTACAAATACATCATTTTTACCCCTAAAAAAATACATAAGAAATGAAGGTTAACATATGAAATAAATTAAAAAGTAATTTTGATTCTTGAATGTATGATGAATAGACACAATAATTTTTTAATGTATCAAAATTTTAAATTTGTCTTTAATCGTGCATTTTGTTAGTCAAAATATTCTACAACGTTAAACAGTTTCGATACGACAATAAGTATACTGAGCATTACTATAACAAAATAAATTAACGAAATATTTTAACATAAATAACTATTATGACTAGGATAGTGCGGATTAATTTCGATACATATTTTTTTTTTGAAATATGAAATAATACATTTATGAGCTATTATCCCAAATAAAATTATCCTATGGTGTGTAATAATCTAAGGTGAAAACCGTCTCCGAAGCAAGAAGTTCGAAAACGCAGTGCTGCGAAGTAGTAGTAGTAATAAGCTCAGCTGATTATAAGCGCGCGCGACTGGTAGATGATAGGATACAAGATAGAGCCAGTCCAGTGACTGTGCGACTCTTCTCTATTCTAATCCAATCCAATGGATTCTGCGATAACTGTCACCACGACGGCGCAGATGCTACTTTTCAGAGCACTCCACCGTCATTTCTCCGGAGCACCTCACCGTACACTCCTCCGCCACAATCTCAAACGCACTGTCACTTCCTACAACAACCGTTCCCGCATTCCGTGCTCCTCCACCTATTGTACTTCTAGGCCTTTATCGCCCTCACTCCGTAACTTCCGCGCGCTGCTCTCACGGACACCGTGCCGTACCAGCTGCGTTTCGAGCTCCGCTGCTTCGTTTGGTTCTACAGCCGGCGGTGGAAATGGAGGTGCTGGAGTTGGAAATGGAGGAGGAGGTGGTGGTAGTGGTTCTGGTGGTGAGTCTGGAGATGGCAGTGTAAAATTGGTTGGAGATGCTGCGCAAGAGGTTTCGGCTCTTTCGCCTGACGTTATCATTCTTGATGTTTCGGTTTGAACTCTGAACTCTCTGGTTTTTTTTTTTCGTTCTTATTATTTTTCGTATTTTTTTTAATTAATAATTCAGTTTTGTTTGTGTGCGTGATAGGGAATGGTATGCGGTGGATGTGCAGCATCTGTGAAAAGGATTCTGGAAAGTCAAGTGAGTTTTTGATAATTGATTTCTATTCAAATTTGATTATTTGATGCTTCAATTATCTTATTTCTAAGGCGATTGATGTAATATTGAGGGTATTTTGCCGAGTTTATACGACTAGGTAGTTGAAATGGGATAAGCATGCAGCATTTTATTTTAAAGTTTCACATGTTCTTATGAATGATTATAATTATTTATTAACATTAACATTCATTTATAAAAATCACAAACTGAGGTTTTATAGAAGTCCGTGTTATAGTGACTGAGAATTCTTAAGTTTAAATTTGCTTTTTATATACTTTCCTAAAAAAAAGTTTGAAAATTAGCTTGAGAATATGATTGACTGGGAGTATATGAACAACAAAGAAAAACAAAAGGGAGAAATTAGTTATTAAATTCTTGCTTTTATAATATTATTTACCTTTCTGTAATCTGAATCGTTGGTTTTTACTTTTTATGTAAACCGGCAGCCACAAGTGTCATCTGCTAGTGTAAATTTAACGACAGAGACAGCAATAGTTTGGCCTGTATCTGAAGCAAAAGCTGTGGCAAATTGGCAAAAGCAATTAGGGAAGACTCTTGCAGAACATTTAACTAGCTGTGGTTTCAATTCTTGCCTTCGAGGTATATTTTTAAGATCATCAACTACGTGCTGTATTTTTACTCTATGTTTCGGTATTTGTTGGTTGAGAAAAGGGCTTGCCTTGCTACTTACTAGTAATTCCTTGCCATATACATAATCATCATATAAATTGCATGCTTGGTTGGTTATTTTTCTTTTGCATCCTTTAAGTATGTGTTTGTTTTCACGATGGGATACCCACCCACCGTGCGTTTGTCCAACCCTACAAATGCGAGCTTCTACATTTTCACGTTTTATGAGTCTTGAAACACAAGAATTTGTGTTGCAACGCTCAACCAAACATAGTCTAAGTCTACTACAACTTACAAGTATATGCACGTCAATGTCATTCCTGTCTATTTATAGATTCTCATCATCTCCAATGTTTATTATTTGAGTATATGCTTGGTTGGTTATTCATCTAGGATTTTGGTTAGAAATTCTTTAATTGCAACTTGTGAGTATCAATGAATGACAACCAACTTTCTTCGGAATTTCTATTGAACAGTATAGACTAGACTCTTTCTTAACAATGATTCTTAAGCATGGAGGTACAGTTGAATTGTCAAATGGACGTAACATATGGCATTGGATGCTCTACTTCCCTAGTTGTCCACTTAACAATCATACTTCAAATGAGATTGGACATTACCATATGTTGTTATTCATTTCGTTTATATGAAGTTTGGTGGGTTAAGTGGCATAATTGATGGTATAATATAATCTCTCCCTTCAGTGAGCCTCTGTGACTTCTTGTGGTGGGTATTCTAGAGCCGTGCCTTTGTTCAAGCTCACTGGAATATTAAAGAATTTGCCAATGTTGAATCTGAAAGTAGCAATCCTCTAATACAATATTTTGCGGACTCTTATCCGGTGAGTGTTGGTTGGGTTGTGATTTGATTTGTATGCATGGAAGCTGTGCACCCAATTAATGTTTACAGCTCCTGCATTTCATTTTTTACCTCCCATAGCCTAACAAAATCCAATGCCTTTATTATTGTTGTGATAGGGACTTGGGTATTATGGGGTGCCCAAGTTCCACATCAAGTAGTATGGGATGCTTGGTGGAGTATTTAAGTGGCGTGGTTCTTCCCCCTTCATAGCTAGTTTTTAAGGGAGGGTTCTTCAAGTGTTTGGATGATTATCAGGTTGCATCTATATTGTTCTCTTACAGTAACGTGTTCCCCTCCACTAAGTGAGTTCTCTTTATCACGTGCAATG
>Ga0315913_1003439_pt1 | contig 19011 bp, 4 predicted proteins | sample MpolsnodulesMG_FD_207736 | JGI IMG/M metagenome (GOLD analysis project Ga0315913, IMG submission 207736) | Medicago polymorpha root nodule microbial communities from Los Angeles, California, United States - small nodules | ecosystem: Host-associated > Plants > Roots > Nodule | place: USA... | reverse complement strand
CTAAATTGTCTCCCAGAAAAAAGCAAATTGTGGCAAGTTGCATTTGGGGTGGATTTCGTAAGACCTCTCACTCTTCCTATATATATATATATATATATATATCACTCTTTAACTTCATAAAATTAAATTTTTATCATGATATTAGGCATGTCAAAACTCAAAACAGGTGAACTTAGCATATACAAACTTAAAAAATGTATGCATAAGTGAAAAACTATGAAGCACAGACACTCCCTGGATTAGACGTATCCTGGTGCCAGATACGTGTTGTGTTCGACACTGACACCGACACGTACAATTGCATTGAATTACGTGATTTTCTCAAATTATTAATTGTGTCGGTGTCCGTGTTGTGTCCTGTGTCTTGTGTCCGTATCCGTGCTTCATAGGTGAAAAAATATTTAAAAGCATAGAATTAGAACTTGTGATCTTCCCATTTTTTAATTGTTTGATGTTGTTATTGATTAGGTTTTGACAGTGTTTCTGGCTGCAAGTTGCTCAGCAGCATTAGCAGTTGCTACAATGGAATGTAATGGGAACCCTCATGCTCCTTTGTGTAGCAAAAGCATTTTTGGTGTTTATTGCACTCGAGTCTTCTTAGCTTGTGGAATTAGCTTGGCTGGCTCACTCTTTTACATCTCTCAGCTATTATGGTGCATTCTGAAAGCATTTAATTCAGATTAATATTTAGGGTTTTACTTTTCATTCATTTCCTGCTTTGCTTTTCATTCATTTTGTTGTTTGTTTAATACACTAGCTCTTAAACCCGTGCGAATGGCAAACGTATATTTGTTTTGAGGGGGGAGAAGTTTTTTAAGAGTATGCCGCGTGTCGAGTACGACTTTACTTTATCCAATAGTTAATTGAATTGATTGATTGGTGGGACTAAACCTTTCATTTATCTTTGTCAAGATTGTTCAATCTAAAAGTTATGTTTTTGAGGAGTATGATGAAATTAGTATATTTACTTGTCCAAATGTTATTTTGCTATCCAATTTTTGGAATGCAAGTAATAATAAGAATGGACTGCACTATTTCTATTTAGCTTTTTCAGGTTTCCATAAGAGTGGTTCCTATGGAATGCATCTCTAGAAAGATGATTTCTCAATCCGCTCCCTGTATGCTACAATATATCAAAATATACTACCAGAAACGTCGTTTAAGCGGGAGGATTGAGCAATCATCCTTTAGAAATTATAAACGGTCGGTTGTTTCTATTTCAGCTTTGAATTTGTTGCATATCTTTTCTTTTGTGGTTGCTCTTGCATGTGGATTGGAATACTCTTTATATTCTCTTGGTATAAGTTTTGCTAAAAATAAAATAAAATAAATCACATTCAGCCAATTTTTCTGTAAAAAATTTCTGTAATAGCCGACGAAATTAGTTAGTATGTGACTTATATTCTACAAATGTGTAAGGAATTTGTTGATGCGTAATTTATATTTAGTTTGGTAAGCACTCTTTACACCATGAGACGATCATCCCTGATCCGACTCACCTGAAATTTCTCTTGAAAAAATATATATAAATTTCTGCAATCGAGTCCACCCAAAAGAATAAGATTCTGTAGTGGATGCTATGCTGCATTCAATGAAAAAATCATACAACAAAAGTTAAGTTCATGTTAACCTCCATCTTCTGCCACCACTAATGGCCTTTCACTTGGGTTGTGGAAGTCACAATTGAAACAATTTTGAAGCATATGAATATGATCACAAAGGCAAATTGCAAAATTGTACATACAAGAGCCTCAAAATCTATATACATATGTATTTGCTGATATATTTCTTCTTCTTTTTTCTTCAATTTGATAGCATAAACAAGCATCAAATTACTCACATGGAGTAAGTAGCCTAGTTGTCTCTGAAATTGCAGGACTGTATCAACAACCTAGGCTCCTCACATTATCAATCTTCCAAATTGATTTCTAATATTGCAAACTGTTAATCAAGTTCAGTCCCCTATTTGGATCCGTTATCAAACCCATCCGGGACACTATTCACGTAGTTTAAAATCCATCCTCGATATTACCAACTTAATGTCATTCATAAATACCAACAGAGGGATGAATTTGATTAAAATTTCGCAATTTCAAGAATCATTTTATAACATTGATAATGTGAGGGACCACATTGATACAGCCCAACAATTTCAATCGCCAATTTGAGTATTTACTCTACTCGTAATCGCAAGTTTACAACACCTCAGATTCAGATTTTTTTCCACTGTTTGCAATTGAAAGAGTACACTATGTTACAATGAAACTCTCTTTCATCCACTTTACCTGTAACTGCATTCCTGCTTCTGTAAAAGCATTCCATGCCGACTGATATAGCCTCTGATCTAACCTCGTTCCTTCCATTTTCATGTCTTGTAAAAGTTTCACCAATTCGTCAACCATACCGACTTTTGAGTACACACCAACCATTGTACCTGCCATAGCTTTATCGATCGCACCCTTATTGAGTCTATACTCATTATAAAGTTTAATACATTTATCAAACTCTTGTGCTTTACAATAAGCACCAATGATGCTAGTGTAAGTAATCTTATCAGGTGCTACTTTTCTTCTCTTCATTTCATTCCACAATTTCTCAATCTGTCTCAAATTCTTCTCTTTTCCATGCATGTCAATCAAGGAATTGTAAATCCATACATTCGGTTTGCACCCTTTTTCTTTCATCTTAGCAACCAACTTCATTGCATTTCGCAACCTACCTGTTCTTCCATACATCACAATCATGCTTGAATAAGCTACAACACATTTATCAAACCCCTTTTGCATCATCTCGTCGAAAATTTTCTCTGCTTTGATATTTTGTCCGAGGCGGCAATACACGTTTATCATCGAAGCGTACGTGACTTGACCGGGCTCATAGCCTTTCAATATCAGCTTCTCGAAGATTTTAACCGTAGACGAAGACCCTCGTCTTTTGCTGAAACCATTGATAATAGCACATAAAATGCAATCCGAAACCTTGACATCGGCATCCTTCATTGCCTCAACAACTTCCAATGTCTTCTCCAATAAACCTTCTTCAACATACATTATCACAATCTTCAAGTACACCTCGGGATCCTTTATCGTCGTTTTGCTTTTAGCTTCTCTTACAAGTTCCTCAACAACCTCAACCTTGCGCAAACTCGCGAAAGAACATATCAAAGTAGAATATATAGAGTACTCAGAAATCCCTTTCTTGTTCATCACTCTAAAGTACTCTAATGCTTCAAAAGCCCTTTTAGATTTCGCTAACGACTCGCATAGAACACCATAAATCTGACCTAAACAACTTTCAGAGTCACTTAATTTTCTACATTCAAACTCATTAAACAATTGAACAACTCTCTCACAGTTATCAAGTCTCAAATAAGCTTCCATAACATGTAAATAGCATTTTGAATCCATAGCAACACAACTTGATTTCATTTTCTCAAAAACCAAAACAGTTTTCCTAAACATATGAAGCTTATTATAACTTCCAAAAGCAGAACCAAAAGCCAAAACACCAATTTCACTATCAGAACTAAATGCATCAAGAAATGTTTCAGCAATCTTGAATTTTCTATTCTTAATGCAAAAACTAATCAACTTAGAACAAGTAGCAGCATCAGGTAAAACATGATAAACCTTAAAATCTTCACAAACTGATATAAAAAATTCCCATTTCTTGAATCTTAACAAATACCTTATCACATGGTTTAAGGTTGATTTCATTGGTCTAAACTCTGGTCTATCTTTGAGTCTTTGATAATAATCAAAAGCTAGTTCATGCTTCTTTGGATCCTCAAACAACCCACATAGAAAATCATTCAAATTCTGATCAATTTCTGGCTTGGAATATTTTGTAGTGTCAGAAAAGTTAACATCTAAATGGATCAAGGGGGTGTTGGAAGAAGTTTCTTCTAAAATGGGGGTGTGAGAAGAAGCTGAGAAGTTTGCATGGAAAAACTTTGGATTAGAAGGGAAATGACACGTGGGAATGATGAATGCATGCAAGTTTAATGTTCTTGTTGTGTAACATTTAGTATAAGCTAGAGACCAATCTGAAGAACATGAAATGGCCATAACAAGTTTGGTTAGTTACAAATTGTTGGAAGTGAAGAAGAATATGTTGTTGAATGAAAATTGTGGTTGAGACATAATCATGGCTGTTCTATCCAAACTAAGGATATCTCAACTATGTGGAGTTAATATAGCCACTAGAAGAGTGACATGTGGCATGGAAAAATCGAAGACATTTTTGCTTTTTTGGCTTATATGTGTAAGCCACGTTACTTTGTGGCAGCCATGTATCCAACTGTTGAAGATGTTATGTAAGACATTTTTGCTTTATTTTTTTAAGGAAGGTTTTAAAGATGTTAAAATCATGGTTTGTCAAAATAACATTTCTTAATTTTTTTTCATTTTTACACTTTAGAAAAGTTAAATTAAAGATTTGAAATCTATTTTTCTTCAAAAACATGAAATAGATGAAATCGTATTAAATGTTCACAAAACAAGACTAATACAAGCTTTTTCGATTATAAACTTTTTAAGTTGGCAACATCAACATAAATTTTGATCTATTCATCTTATTCAATATAGAAATGATATTTGTATAATCAATTTGTCATGGAGAACAACTATCTCTCTCATATTTTTATTGTGTTTATACTTTTTCTCTCTATTGATTTGATTTTTGTGTCAATATCTATATTTTCTTGTATATATTTGGTTGTCTCACAAATTGTCTAAAATATTATTGTTCAAATAACATATCTTTATTCGATCAGTCCACGAACAAAATTGATAATATAACTACACACCAATATTATATTGATTTGAGTAAATTAGACTTAAATTTTGGGGAGTCACAATAGTCCTCAATGTATCGAAATATCAAAATTTTGCACCTTGTAAGTCGAAATAGTCCATAATGTTAAAATAGTCTCTCAAATTTTTTTTTTGACATAAGTAGTCTCTCAATGTTGACATTAACTCTTCGTATAAAACTTGTTAAAGAAAACTCTTTTTCGTATAAAGACTGATATGATTATAAGTATTTATAGAGTGATATAACAATATGAAAGTATATTGTGGAACTAATATGACAATATTAACGAAACATTGTAACACAATGGATGATTTTGACTAACATAGTACACAATCAGAACTATTTTAAAATTTTGATATTGTGACTACTTATTACACATTCAAATACCAAAATAACCGTTAACCTTTAAATAAAGTCACAATTTCATACACTGTGAACGAATAAAATATAGTTGAAAGGGAAGATCCACTAAATATAATCACTCAAATTTCACAACAAAGATAAAAATAGATGAAATCTATGAAAACTTCACATTCATAATATGACTATTAAGTGTGTGCGCGCGTGTCTATATATATATATATCACACAAATACATATTAGAACTACGTAAAATGCAAATTTTATTGTGCTATACTCATATCAAAATCTTTCTAAAGAAGTGGACTTTCCAACTAAATTATTTTATGAATAATTATATTTAATAGGTTTGGCTGTTGTTTGGCACTAGCAAGATTCATATTGCTATTAAGTCAGACTGGAAAAAGGAAAAGATGAGTGGTATGATATAAATAAAAGTTAATTGCTCTTAATCAACTTCTACCTATATATGTATCATGATAATTCATACCTTCCATTCGGCCAATAAGTCAAACCAAATGGTCAATTAGTTACTAACTGGCTGGTAGCTTATACTAATATCGGTTTAAGTTGAAATAATTAGTTCACATCATCTCAAACAAAGTATTCATCAAGCTAGAACCACTGGATGGCACGACCAAGTTGAAGGTTGTCCATTAATCACTGTCAAATTCCAGCAAATCTGAATCAGGTATGCCTTCTTTGGTCATTAATATGTTATAGGTATCATGTACTGAGTTTTTATTGCTTCTGTTGTTTTTCATTTGGTTGTATCTTAGTAACGAGTACAATGTTGGTAATGACTACTGAGTTTATTCTAAGAAACCTTCGTTAAAGTTGGCCATTATCAACTGCTTAAGGATGCTTAATTTGAAAGATCAAACAAAAACAGAGAATATGCTGAAGAGAGAAAATTTATCACTGAAAGTTGAGAATAAATTTACGAACATGTAACACTCTGTTGTACAAGACATTACTGTTCCACTGTACCAATTATGGTTGCTCATTACATTTAATTGCACAAACATCAGAACCAACCATTAGACAAAGCCACAAAGCAAATATCAGTGAAACACAGCTCAACACGTTTGACAATGCATGAAATGTCACGTTTTGAGATCTACAAGCCTTAATGAACTATAAAACCCATGATACAAGCTTTGTCACTCCAACCATAGAAAAGATTAACTTTCTCTGTTATATAAATTACCCTTGGACTGTGAGAATCAGCTAAAGAAATAATAAACCACTGATTGCTTCTTTTTCTAGGTATGTTCAATCTTTTCAGCGAATCGGGTGATATTGTGTGATACCACGCTTTGGTGGAAGCTTCCTCAAAATGAATAAGACCAAAGAAGAAGGTAATATTTCCACCAACTGCAACAAAAGTGTGAAAAGGGTAAGAGGAATAGTGGGAGAGAACGACAAAGTCGAAGCCACACAAACACAGATTTATGGATTAAACGGCCTTTTATCCGAGTGACAACTCAGTTGGTTGCCAAGGGGGATGTGGTGTTCAAGGTGGTCACTTCCATGAACCACACCCAATGTCCTAACTAGATCCAAAAGGGGTCACCAATCTTACCAAAAAAAAAAAATATTATTAAACAGTAAGTATTGGCAGTAAAAGAACCACAATTGAGAACACAAAAATTCTTACCAGGTAATATATGAAGTTTAGAATAGGATGGTCCATCACATTAAGGTTCGCATTTTTATCAAATGCATTAAAGCACATCTGACACAACAAAATACAATCAAACTCAATTTAAAAACCAACCAATAGGAATCAATTTTGATTTAAAAATAGAAGGGGCTCACCATAACACTTCTGATAAGGAAACATAGAAAACATATTGTTGTCACATAGCCAACCTGAAAAGAAACATCACTTATTGTTAGTCATATTTACAATTTCTTTATATTATCACAAAATATCAGTATAAAATTCCATTATTTGAAGGGATTATTCTCTCATTTACCTTTCCACTCTCTCCTCCTTTATCTCTAGATAATTCCTATAACTTAAACATGGAAAGAAAATAGCACCGTCTTCTATATATCTTGTTTTGCTGCTATTCTGGGGTGTGATGAGATATATAGGGCCAGAAGCGAAAATTTACATTACTGTCACTGGAGTATGTAGAAATGCAGGTGTCTCAAGCACCCGCTAATACCAAAAACATGACATTTGGAGTGTGTAGAAATATGAGTGGTCCAAAAAGATAAGCTCTGATACCATCTAAGAATCTGTGCATGATCCAACTCAATCTCAAAACCTAGCTCAGGGGGCCAGAATTTCTCAACCCTTGGAAGGACTAATTAGGCTAAATCCCTGGTGGATGTGTGATTTCACCAGTTTCCTAGGCTGTTGATCAACTCAATTACCTATTCCAACACCCCACTAACAGCTCTTAATTATCATTTTCCAAAGAACTCTTACCCAAATAATTACTTTATTAGAGATATATTAATATTTGGAAAGGGAGCCTTCACAGTTCACTTAATGGTTGCAATTCCGACTGTGAAACTAGAAGATCACAAGTTTGAGTTGTAGAATCAACCTCTTACTAATAGAAGGTAAAGCTGAGTACAACCGAATCACAGGAGGTTTAACCCTTCTCTAGACCCTGCTATGGTGGCAGTTATTACGATTGTCTTTTATGTCAATATTTTTCTATCAAAGTTCCACAATATTAGAGGTCTATTATTCTGGTGCATTTATTCATGTTTCTAAAATAACCTCTTTTTTTTCTAGTTACATGTTGATCGACATTCAAACTTTAACAAGTTGTATTTTGTATTTCCTATTTCTCGGACCATGACATAACTATAATTATTAGATGGCCTTGTGTTTTGAAATTCAGGTGATTTAACGATGTTAATATATATTGAGTCATGCTAACTTAAGAATTCAAAAAATGGAAATAGATGACAAATTTTATGTCGAAAATTTAGAGTTTTAAGGTGTTGAATGCACCATTTCCAAGATATAATTTCCTTTTTGAACTTCTTAACTTGTAGGGCATTTGTTAGCATTTCCGATATATATTTTTATACTACAAGCTGTGGGTTTTTGCATTGTATTTGGATTTTGAGGACTGAGGAGAGAATAATTTTGGAGTAAAAAATAAGAGAGTAATTAAGATTAAATTAACATAAAACTAAATTGAATATATACATGTCAGATGAGGGTAATTTAGGAAATTAAAATTATGAGTTGTTAGGATGCAGTGTGTGCCGATTATTAGGACTGCAGATAGTTATAGTTAGTATTTCGATTATATTAGTGGGATTGGGCTTGTTTTAGCAATACTATACTTAGCCTCTGTCAGATTGCATACCTCTTGCAGCTTCTTACGACGCCCTTTGGATTCAACAGGAAAACGTTGCAGCATCAAGAATAGTCTATACAAAACCAGATAGGGAAATCAGTGATACTACAAAAGTGGGTATATAATATTTGCGTACACAGATAAAATTCAACATTTAACTTATGAACAATAGTTACTTGATTTAGTCTATCTGCCTTAAATTTTTCAATTTTTGATAGAAAAAAATTAACAAGATAATAGAAAAAGAATGATAAGTTACAGTTAAAAAAATAAAATGAAATAGCAAGTTACAAAAGCTCAAAAATATAAAGCACTTCAATCTTGCTGCATATCTGACAATCAGCCCTTTAAAAAACCATGAGAAGGACATTGGAGGACTCATAAAACAAATAAATAGACACCAATACCAGTACTCTAAGAGAAATGAGCCCTAAGGCCCTAACAAATAAACTTCCAAGGACTTGCATGAGCCTAATATGTGATAGATTGGTATCTTGTAACCTAGATGCAATAAGTTTCATTCCAAATTACATCAAGGGGAGTTGAAAATCCAACAAAAAAAAATAATACCTTCCACCATAGAGAAGAAAGCCAAGGGCAGCAAACAAAGAAACCCCTGTTGCAACATGTATAGCATATTACTTAGCAAAAACCCGTAAAAGTCTTGATAAATTGAAAGAAGTAAAGGACAGACAAAATTTCAAACAGACAAACCTGCAAAGAACACCTTGGACAGAATGACTAATACGCTGACTGGTTTCCACCATAATATCAACCACAAAATGATCTGACATACATAGACAAATCAAAACAAAAAACAAGATTGCTCATTCAACAAACTCAAAACTCGTGAACAAAAAAGTAACAGCCATTTAACACTTAAAATAAATATTGAAATCAGAACCAATGGCACACAAGTTTTTTTTTTGGTTATAGACACGTGTTGGTTAGTAGTTATTGTTGTAATTTGGGGCCTAACTCATCCTTACAAAACCGCTTGTAAGGTGAGGAGTGCCTCCTCTTTATAAACTCTTCTCAAGAGTCGTATCTATCCGATGTGGGACTAAATTCACCCCCTTAAAGCCAGCCAACACAATCAAGGTGTTGGAGGCTGCAATGAAGGCAAACCAAAGGCCTCAATTAAGGCGACTACGGGCGGACCACAATAAAGGCGGAATTTCCAACAGTTATGATAGACAAAAGATGGACTTATTGAATATTAAGGATCAACAGTTAGAGATAAGCTTGAATCTTGAGGAGATAACTGATAAGGATAGGAGCAGTGCAGATTAGATATCTTTAATAAATCACATGAACTGTTTACAGACCCTTAACAAACAACAGATTCTGACTTTTCTAATTAACTGGAAGTAACTGTCAACAAAAACAGTGACTTTACGAAGAGTACAGTCAAGATCATGGTAGTTAAAATCACGAGTCAGTGCATAGAATCGTGCGATTCTGTGAACATGCTAGGTCTCGCCGTGCTTGCGAAGAATCGTAATTTGGTGCACTGGCCGATTCTGTTTGCGTCTGCGCATAACAGCTGTTCACAGAGATCGGGTCTGCGACCTGGTTTCTCAAAAACAAATATTAGAATTAAATAAAGCTATAAAATTCCGTTATAAGCACATGAAAGGGGGCAACGGTTAGTTTCTAAGTCACTAAGCCTATTAATTTGTGAAAATCGTCCACATATCCTACTCCCTCTCTTACAATTTAACTTCTCTGATTTATGTTCTGTTTTTGTTTTCCGTCACTGCTGCTATGTGCTGCCTTCCGAGATGTTTCTAAGTAACTTTCAACAGAAAACAATGACTGTATGAAGAGTAAAGTCAAAACTGTCGCAGTCTAATATACTGTGATACACCACCTTAAAATTCAAGGTGGTGGAGCCTCAGAAAGTGGTCACACACAGTGTCTACAGGTTCACAAAACCTGCCTGTAGACAGTAGCATAGTTTGAAAGCAGTACATTGATCTTGAGCTGGAATGCGAGTCACTTGGAGAGACCGGTTTAGAACTTTTATCTAAGTACAACTTAAGTTCCACGTGTTTAGTTTGGGAATTACGTACAGGAACATTTAACTTTTATGTAGGGTCTGTATTCGTTGAGTTTCAGCTTATATATTGACCAAACTGCAAGATACAGCTGGAGAGAGTTAGGCGAAGCTCTCGAAGATCTACAAAAATAGAGCATAGAGAGGATACTGACGAGGCTGTAACTGTGGGAGTAACTTGTCAAATGGAAGGAGGTGTATCAATAAAGCTATGATGTCACCAAAGATGAAGTGACAACATACAAGGCACAGGCGCTTAATGATGGTCAAAGGTAAGAGATCTAAATTTCGAATATAGCTTTGTTAGAAAAGGCTTGTAACATATAAATACTAAACGCTTTTGTCAAAACCAAAAAAAATATAAATACTAAACGCTATTTCTTTGTCTCTACAATCATGATCATGCAATGAACAGTATTGGATATCTAGCCAAATTTAACTTGTGGTAATATGCAATCATCAGGTAGTTTTTAGTGCTAGAATTTAATCTAAAGGCTTCTATCAAACATCACAAGCTAATTATGCTCTGATTTTGATTTTATAAAAATAAAAAAGGGGATGTAGAAATTTCACATCGCCATCCAGTTTTGCACTTAAAGCAGCAGTTTTACTTTCACTAGGATCAGATCATTACTATGTTGAAATAAAAAATAATAAAAGGATACAAGCATGAAATTGCTGTCATTGCGTTATTTAAAGGTAGATTAATATGCTTTTGATAGAAATGATGTTATGATTGTGGATGGCTGGCCATGGTGGAAGGCCAAAAATAGGCCATTTCCGCCATTGTGCCACCAGTCTTCAAAAAAAATCCACCGCAGTCCACGTGGCCTCTACTTGACAACAGTGACCCAGGTAAGATCTTTGTTTAGAAAATCACTTTTTCCTTGGGACAAAGAAGAATGACCGTAATATTGACATGAAGAGTTTAAAGGTATTTCCATATTTTTCAAATTTTTAAAACATGTAATGTTAGAATCTTCAAACGGATAAATGCAGTTGGTAAATATGAAATGTTTTCCAGATTCTTGAAGTATGAAATGTTAGAATCCTCAACAAGGTTTTAATTAATTTTAAGCCAAATGTCCCACAATTCAGTGAAAAGAGAATGGTGCCATGTGAAATAATATTATCTTTTTTTTTTTGAGGAATGTGAAATAATATTATCTGTAATCATTGATTCATGCAAACACCTTGACTTTAGAGCCTAGTGCCAAACTATTCCATATCAATCCAGTCACCAAATAAACACTGTTACATCCAAATTGTATAAACGCTCCAAAAAATTTACTTGACATTTGATTATATTACAATGGCTTAAGGCTCTTCTTATCACTATTGTACCGAACATATTACTAGACATGCTAAACTCCATCAAATAATATTGTCCAGAAGTTTGATTGTAGTAATACTTACGTCAATTGTATTTTCAACATATACTAATCAAATATGAATCGAACTGTGTGCAACATCCATGATCTCATAAGGTAAAACAACAACAAAACATAGACAAGAATTTTCACCTGAACAGCATAAACCACAACATTAATTATATAGAAACTTGGCTTCAGTCCATCAGTGGATACAGCACGTGCCTGCAAAACCATTTAACACCGAGGCAATAATCATCCCATCAAAACCAAACTACAAAACACACCAAGACAAAAGAAGAAAATAGACGATAGAGTAAATACTCCAATACCAAACTTACCTGGTAATAAATCTCAGCCCAGAACAAGACCAGGAGTGCATATGTTGTAAAGAAAGCAAGACTCGGCACATCAAGTAAGATATGTTGGGCAATCTACATACATAAACACAAGTAGTGTGAAATTGTGAATGATATGTGTATGACCATATTAAACCCTGTTCTTTACAAATAAAATAAAAATGTGTTTAATTTTAATACAATGTCAACAAATCATGTGTGACTTTAGAAGCAATTGTGATTAAAGTCAAATGCTTTTAACGATTTGATGATTACAATTGATTAACGATATACTTTTTTTACACTGACGTATATGAAGTAAATCCTAATAAAAATCATATAATACAACAACAACCAAGCCTTATCCTACTAAGTGGGGTCGGCTACATGGATCGATCGTCGCCATAATATTCTATCATATCTCTATCCAACTCATTAATCTCGAAATCTTTCTTAATAGTCACTCTTATAGTTTTTCTAAGTATTCCTCCACCTTTAGTGATTTGACTACCCTTAATTTGATCTACTCTCCTTACGACAAAAACTATAGGTCTTCTCTTTGCATGCCAAACCACCCAAGCTATGTTTCTACCATATTTTCTAAAATAGATGGTACCCCAACTTTCCCTCTAATGTCTCCATGTCTATTTATATCATGTCTAGTCTTACCTAATGTTGACAACCATAGATCAAGGAAAATAGCTGTCTGTTCAAATTCCACTATGTAACATTGCTATAGCACCGCTATAGCCTCTATTTGACAACACATTGTACTATACAGCATATCACAAAACAATAGCAGTTAGTTCAAATTTCCGATCGCTATAGCTGCTATTTGACGCAACATTCTAATCTCGGCTTTGCTTATTTTATTCTCATGTTGGTTCTTTACCACCCAACACTCAATCCCATACAACACTGCCCGTCTTACGATTCTATGATAAAAAAAAAATCCTTCAGCTTAAGCGGTACTTTTGTATCACATAAAACCCCATAGGCCCTCCTCCATTTGAACCACCCCGGAGTTCAAAACCAAAGTACGCTCAAAGAAATGCTAGAAAATACTTCAAATGAAATGCTAAAATCAATGCTATATAGTACCTCTGGTTGTAACCTCTGTACATTCCGAAAGAAGATGAAAACTAAACATCGAACTGCAAAACCAAAAAGTTTACATATCACTAATTAATAATTTATACTGATTAATAAAATTATTATACACATAAAATTAACTTAAATATATAAATTTAAGAAAAAAAACTTAATTGATACAAACCTGCATTCACCACAAAATTGAGAAAATGAAACACCTTTTGGGTAGTCCAACCATATTCTGGAACTCTCAATTGTATTCTAACAAGTTGAATCTAAAATAAAAATTCATAATTAAAAAAATTAAAGTAAATTAAGTAAATAAAACCCTAGATTTTAAAAAAATAAAATAGAATAATTGAGTTAAGAACGCATAGGGAAGAACCCTAAGATTGAATAGGATGAGAAGGTACCAATGCTATGGCGGAAACGACGCCGTAAAGGCCGGCGAGGGTGTAGAAGATGCGGTCTTGCCATAGCGGAGAATCGTCGATATCGTTCCACCAGGTTGAGGAATCGGTGAGTTCAATTGCTGCCACTGCGTTCACCACCGCGCCTGCCACCAACGCCGGCGAGGTGTTGTTGGTCATGGTGGAAACGATCGACGGAGTTTGGGGCACACGCGCCGGTGGTTTTTTTTTATATTTAGTTTTAACGTGAGAATTTGTAGTTGCTTGCTAGGGGCTAAGATTGGTGGGTGCAGTGAATGTATGGATGTGCACGTGTATGGATGGGACAAGGTGAATGTGAAAACAAAATAAAAATAAATATAAATAATACTCTATTCAAAAACTCTAGAGTATTCAATGAATTTTTGGTGTATGTATGCTTGCAAGTTGCATGAATTTACGCACGAACTGGATTAGTCGTCCATCTTTAGTGGATCGAAAACCAGTGCGAAAGTCATAAAAATTATAATTTGACTTTAAAAATTCATAAGATAACGATAAACATCAAGGTTTCAGGAGTGTTTAACATATATTAAATCTTTAATATTTAGGAGAAACTGTTACATTAAATAAAATTTAATTGAGAATTGTTTTATTTAAAAATTCGTTGAAACTCGATAACCAATTCAACTCAATCACCTGCTTATGTATATATTTTATTTATGATTTTTTAAGATGTAGTTTATCTCAAAGAGAGAAAAAAAAGTAATGTTCAATTAATATTATCACACTATCTGATAGATATGAAAAGAAAAAAAAAACTTTATCCAAGTTGCAAAAATACAAATAATATCAATTTGGAAAAAACGTCACAGTGGTATACAATTTATTATGTTTGTTTATATGTGCTTGGACGTGATTATTTGCTTTTGTGTGTATTTTATTTGGGATTAGTGGATTCTTGGCCTAAAATGGTATTTTAGTCATTTTTAGACTCAGGGGTATTTTGGTCATTTAGTGAGCAAGGGTAAAATAGTCATTTTATTAGAGGGTTATTTATTTTGGTGTTTTAAGTGGGAATAATTATTTTTACTAAGTTACTAGTGAGTTGGGGTAATTATTTAGAGACAGTAATTATTCGTTATTTTAGCGGTTTAAGTGAGTGGTAACATTGGTGAATTAGTTGGTAAGAATGTCGAACTCATTAAAACAATTAGAAACCTAACTCATTTATGAGGTGACTATATAAACACAAGACATATGAGAAAATTACGTATTTACATTCATTCTTTCACTTCATAAAATATTTTGAGAGGTAGAGAGAGAGAGATTAGGTATTTACATTCATTCTTTCACTTCACAAGAGGAGAAGAATAGAGAAAGGGCTAGAGAGAAGGAAAGTTTGAAGGGAGGAAGGGGCTAGAGACTTGGGGGAGTTAAAGTGAAGCCATAGTTAAGATTTTTCAAGCTAGAGATAAGGAGGATGGTTGCCTTTTCACAATTAAGCTATATTATATTATTTTCAATTATGGGTTTAAGTGTTTTTTGTTAATTGTGACTTTTGTGATGTTTGATGATGAATTTCGTGTTCTTAATTCATGTGAATTTAGGGGCATGATAAAATTAATGAAACTGATGTGTTATGTGCTTAAAACTCATGGTTGTTTTGATAATTTTTGCTTAAATTGGTAAAAAAAATGAAGTTGTTATTGTTAAATGTTGATGAAATCATGAAATTATGCTTTGAATATTGTTGGGGTTATGTTGTTGATGATGAATTATGCTATGGGTGTTGAAGATTTCATGAGTTTATTCATGTTTGGTGTGAAGTTGTTGTTGTGTTGTTGAGTTTTGGTGAAAATGGTGAAATAAGTTGAATTGTAATTTTGATGATTTTTAATGAGTTGAATAAGTTGATTATGAAGAGTTAGAGTATGTTGAATTTATGTTTTTGATTATTGACCGGTGGTGAGAAACCATTTGAGAGAAAATTGGGATTTTAAGTAAAAATGATTTTTAAGTGTTTTTGGAAAATAAGTGGTTTTGGGGTGTGAAAACATGGTTTTTCCAGTAAAATATGATAGAGTTAAGTGAATAGAACACGTAGGCGAAAACAAGATCGAAATCAGATTAACGATCAAAATTTTATGCACAAAACTATAAAAACCGAAAAGTCAAGTCTGCACTACACTGCAGCACCAGGCGTCTGGCTGCTGATTGCCCACGCTTGGGTGCTGCATACCAGCACTTGAGCGCAGCCAGGCAGCCCTGCATGAACAACGGTTTTGTTGTTTCGCGTCTGGGTGTTTCGGGGTTGATCCGGACCATTCCAAACTGATTCTTTTGATGTATTTAACTATTGTAAAGCTTTCTAAACCTTTGGAAACATCAAATGAATTAGGTTGAACTTGGTTTTGTGAATCGAATCAAACTTTTTGAAAAATGCTCAAGGACGTATAATTTTTCGAAACTCGTTTTTCTCAAAGAAATATGTTAGGGTTAGGGTTGTTTCTGTAACCTTGATTTATAAAAATGTTTTGGATAATATTCATGAGCTTTAACATGGTTTTACTTTGAAAATTGGAATTCTTTTGAAAAGTGATAATATGAGACAAACTTAGGTGAATTTCGGAATTAATCGAAATTGGCCTATGATACGTATATGTATATGTTACTGCACTCATATGTGAATTTGGAATATACTTAGTTGAGGCAATTGGACTTGGTTACTTTGATTTTAGTAGAATAATCGAGAAATGTTAGTTTTTATAAACTTAGACGAACTTTGTCAAATTAATATTTTATGGTCGGATAACTTGTAGGAGGCTTTGAATTCATGTTAGTATGATAGAATGTGAATGAATTGATGATGATGGGGTGTTTAATATTGAATATCATAATGTGGATAGATGCACGTCTTTTAGGTGAAATGTGAATTTGAACTTTATCGTTTATGTTGATGATGATTATGATGTTGATTCTTTTTGTGATTATAAATTGATGAATTGATAATGAATTGTTGATTGTATGGATGTAAGTATTCTGCATAACATAATTGGTGGTGTTTATTATGTTGGTGGATTCATTAACAGTAAAATTATCTCCGGAATCCTAATGGCACCACATGCATCTAAAGAAGAGTATAGAACATTGCATGCATTTGAATACTTGGTGAGTCGTGTCATAATTGAATATGTGACTTGGTGAATTTGTGCATTGGTGAAATTCGGTGAACGTTGTGATTATGTGAATTGTGTGAAGATGTGTACATGTTGATATTTTGGTGATGCTTGTATATGATGGGGTAAATCCGCACGTGCACGATTTACCGATGTAGTAATAAAAGATTATCGTTTCAACATGGAGTTATGAATTCAATTAACTTGACAACAATGGTTAGAAGAGAGTTCAAGTTGAAAAGTTGGATTTTGTTTAAAAGAAAATAACAATAATAATAAAAGCGTCTTTGGATTATTGGTTCATCTTGGTGACAAATCCTTCACAAACCAAACCCTAAACCTAAAACCTTATGTATGGAAAACGGTGAAATAGATTGGAAAATAGATTTGCATAAAATTAAGGTTTGAGGCTTGGTTTGATAGGGATTAGATCATTAGACTCATCCAACAATCTCAAGATAAGAAGTCTACTCACTCATGTTCATTGTAGACAGAAGAGAAGAAGAAGAAGAAGAACATGAAATAAAATAAAGATGAACTTTTATTCAAAGGAAACAATTGTCACTATTAATTTCCAAGAACAAGAGATGATTCAATATGTTTGCTAGCTGCTCTATTTATATCCTATAACTACTTAAGCCCCAAAAAATACATCAATAAAATATTCCACAAGAAACTCTGTGCTTTAGGTCATAAATAAACTAAACAGGCAGCTTGTCCAAGAAGCAAAAGGAGGTTTTGGAGGTCGCGCACAGTCTTGCCAACCTTTATGGTGGTTGGCTTTCTTTGATATGTTGGAGGCACGAGATGTGTCACCAAGGCACGGGCTGTGTCTGATATTTTTGCACAAGATCTTCATATTTTTGGTCCGAATCAACTCCAAATCTCCTTTCTTTTGCTCCAAGACTCAATCTTTCATATATTTGTTCATGAAATTAAATAACTTGCAATTGAAGTAAAATAGTTCTAGAAAGTAAATAAAAACACATAAAATTTAAATAAAATAAACTCAAATAATATACTTGATGATTTCAATGGATGATGTTTATTTTGGTGATAGTAATAAGTGTGAATTACATGTATGTAATTTGGTGATTCCTTGGTAATGATGATTTCTTTGCTTATACTTTGAAATGATAAATTGTATTTGTCGAGTTGATTAGACAAGAGTTGATGTGATTTATATGATGATGTGAATTAGATAAATTGTATGCATTAGGTAAAGTATGTGCTTTATGTAAATTGCATGTATGCTTATACTTCCCAAATGATAAGCTTGGTGTAGTTGATGATTGGACTAGATAAGGAATAAGGTGAAAAATTCTTATGTTGATTGATAGATTTTGATGATGATTGATTAGAGATGAATACGTTGATATGATATGATAGGGGAAAGATGATATCCTTGTGGAATTAGTATTCTAGAAATGTTGAGTATGTATATGTGTTATGCATAAATCCTTGAATGCTTATGTTTGATTATATTTTAATTATGAGATATGAACTAACCCCTGGTGGTCGTTTGATTAACCGTCTGCCTTATTCTTATGAATGGGCGGTGTGCATCAGTAGTTTGTTTTTCTTTGGTGAGTTGCTTGAGGATAACTTGGAGCTACCTCGTCTATTGATTTTGGTGTCTTAGTCTTTAGGGCTCTGATTAGGTGTCAGTCTTTGGTGTTTACCTTTATTATGACTGTTGAGGATTTTTGAGACTATGTATTGATGACGATATGTGTAGTATGTGGCATGGCTACTTAAGAATTATTTTATTATTGATGAAATTGTTGAGATGATTATTCCTCTACGATGTTTTGAGAAAAATTAATTATGCATGTTTGAACTTATTGAAGAAGTAACATCTAAATCCTTTGCATCTTTGTATTATTTGCGTGATTTATCACTTTAAGGGTTTAGGCTGTTGCAGGAGACATCTATAATATATATATATATATATATATATATATATATATATATATATATATATAAACTACCCTTTTTCAGCACTTTTGGGTTGGCTTTTTCCTTTCCAAAAATACCCTCAATTTTCAATACAAATAACACATGTAACAAATTGA
>Ga0315913_1003437_pt1 | contig 19022 bp, 7 predicted proteins | sample MpolsnodulesMG_FD_207736 | JGI IMG/M metagenome (GOLD analysis project Ga0315913, IMG submission 207736) | Medicago polymorpha root nodule microbial communities from Los Angeles, California, United States - small nodules | ecosystem: Host-associated > Plants > Roots > Nodule | place: USA... | reverse complement strand
CTTAAACCATAAAACTCCATCAACCAATCTATTTTCATCCCAAACAGCGTCCTTTCCTTCAACCTTTGCAACTTCTGTTTGAATAATAACATCTACAAGCATACCACCTTCTCCACTATTTTCCTTTGAAAAAATCTTCTCCCATCTTTGCTCAAGTGTTAGCTCATAGAACACTGACTTCTTCATCTGCTCCTTTAAATTCATTCTTTCCTTCACAAACATAAATGGACAATACCACTTTCCAACAACCACTGATTCAGAACGATCATTGAGAACTGAAAAGTTGAAATTTGGCAGCTTGGAGCGCAAGGAATCATTTGAACCTAAAGCTTGGCTTAATTGGTAGTTGCGGGGAGTGCTAGCATTAAGTTTCCACCTTTTTTTCCGCAATAACCCAGGAGGAATTCCACCAGAGGCAACCGATTTTGCGCGAAAACCATAACCTTTTTTGATTATTTCTACTTGTTGATAATCATTGAAGGGCTCCAAAGATATTGGAATAACATCATTGACAAAACTAAAGCATAAACATGTGGTCATATCCTCTTCCTTTGAACTTGTACTAGCTTGGCTGAAATCAATTCAAATTTCACAATTAATTTTGAAAGAACCACTATTACTTTATGAATCTATCTTTTCTCTTTCTTTAACCATGAAAGTTAATTAATTACCAACAAAAGTATAATTATGTCTCATATTACAATATTCTCTGTTGGGATGACAGGGAAAAACTTGTACAAAAATTATGAAGAAAATGATTAAATAAATACATACCCTTGATATTTCCCCTTCCTTCTTATAACATAGTAGCGATTTGAAGATAATGGTTGATTCAATACTGGAATGAACATAGCTTCTTCATGGAGGGTGGTTTCACCTGATGAATAATTGATGGTTAAATTTTTGTTCTGAGGGATAGGAAAATTCTTGATTCTATTGTCCTTGCACAAACCAAAACAAGAGTAAGTTTGAGCTTCCTCATCCAATATCACAAGATAACTTGAATTTGGCCCTGATGGTGGTGGGTCTGAAAGAGCATTAGGATTCTTTTTGTACATGGAAAGAAGTCTTGTTGCATACATTTTTCACCGATTTGTAAATTAAACTATAATCTTGAAGATTAATCAATAGTTTATGTTTATGAATGTACGTCTATCCTTGATATACTTCATATTTCTTATCCTGTTACGTACGTCAATTGGCAAACATATAGTTTGAACGTTGAATTATTGATTATTGTAAAGTTTTATATAATAACATGGATAAATCTCATTTGTTTAGCAGATACTAATTAAAAATAATACAAGGTTTTTTTATTTGGTCAGGAAAATAATACAAGGTGGTGTAATTTATGATAACCGCGTTTGACTATTCATAATGGGTGACGTCTTCTGTACATATGCTGCACGTACATACTACTATCATTCTTGCCTGATGGAATATTGTTTTCATAGAATATTCCTTTGTGTATTTATTTGGTCCTTTCTAAGAATTCATCGACTATTCTGATTCTTGAACTCAAATAATTCTAAGGGAAAAGGGCAATCTGGTGCACTGAAGCTCCCGCATACGCGGGGTCCGGGAAGGAGTCCCACCATTTGGTGTATTGTACACAACCTTACCTTGTTTTTACATAAGAGACTGTTTCCACGACTTGAACCCGTGATCTTATAGTCACATGACAACAACTTTACCAGTTGCGCCAAGGTTACCCCTCTTGAACTCAAATAAAATAATTCTATTTTGGGAAAAATACTATAACCTCCCTTGAGGTATCCTCTTACGTACACAATTTTTTTTTGTATTTTAGTAAAGTTACATACACGATCAATGTTTTGATCTGAAGATAACAATTTCAAATAGGCTTTTACCTTTTTTGTTTCCCTTTCCTTAATCAAGAGAGCAAATGTAGGCATCAAAGGGAATATGGACAACTCAAACATGTTGGTACCCTAAATCCACCCCATTCTATACCATTTTGTTCAAAAAAAATTTAAAAAAAATGAAAAATATGTACAAGTGGGGACCAAACTAAAATGCTCAAAGAAAAACATAAATTGAAAAACAAAAAACAAGATACTATATTAGGGAAGTAACTAATTTGTAATTAGGGAAACAAGAACCCCTAAGATAACGGTACTTAGGAAGGTGATATACATAATATTGGTGCAAACCTACCCAAATCAGGAAGAAACTAATCTAATTAGGTAAACAAGTGACTTCACGACTTAAACCCGTCTAGTAATTTCATTCTCCTCGAACCTTGGTAAGGTAGACGATGATAGGGCTGCCCGTTTGTAAAACTGCCAAGAGGGAGAGTGTGCTACATCCTTCTAAGATTCAATAGGCGGGGAACGTCTTTAGGATACTTTGAATTTAGGAACCCTATTATCCATCATTGTTTCAAATAACTACCAGAAAGTAAGAACCTACATGTAAACCTTTGAGCGTAAGTGTATCTCTCTATAGGACTGACAATCCTAAACACTGAAACTCATAGGCACTCCGGTGTAATGGTTGCAATTGACAACTGGAGGGGAATGAACCTATATCTCTGAGAGAGTAAGACCTCAAACGTCCCTACCCATGTGGTCAGCAGGTGCAGCTCGACAACTGATAGGTAGTAAAACCCCATAAACCCATCACTTGAATACGAAACGTTATGAATAAGACTTGTTTGTTACGTAATTCAAACAATTAAATAGAGGGGATTTGAAGAATCGTAACCGCCGCTAACATTTTGCAATCAAAACATGTAAACTATACTCTGTTGCAAACATATTAAATTGCAAAACTCTAAACACTTATCTTTTAATTATTTTATTGTTTCCAAATAAGTAACATGAATTGCCAGTTGGAATGACAATCCATATGTATACGATACTCTACTTACAATTTATTATTTGGTAAACAATTTGGTACACTTGCTTAAATCCGACCATCAATGGTTAGGCGTTGATTTGTTGCTTCTTCCTCCAAGCGGGTAAACCTTAAGTTGTGGTTTCTTTTTGTTGGATAAGCATTTACTTGATACTATGTTGACAACTGATGTACTTCTTGCATTTCTCCTTGTATTTTCATTTGTCTGATGTACTTTTGTATTGTTCATCCTAAGTTGGAAGTGTTGTGAACACCTTTCAACTTGCGGGGGACTATTGAAAATATAGATCAGTGGCATATTAGTCGTAATGGTTACGTAGTATAAATAGCTTGTAATATTCAATCATTTGTAACATTCAATCATTTGTAACATTCTATTTCTATCAATATAATGAGTTAGTTACTTTTCTCTCATTTCTTTTATGGATACCATGTTTCATAACATCTGTTTCGTTGATTCTCTAAAACACATTTCATACCATGTAATGGAATTGTTATTGAAAGAGGCACAATCAACATTACACTTAATAGTGCCAAGAGGATGTTTAAACCAAGAATGAATTAGATTTGTATCATAACCCAAATGTTTTTCTCTAATTTGCATATATCTCGATTTGTTAAGCGTATCCTTTGCTGGAGTAACTATAACATGAGGGGAAGCATCATCACATTCCCAAAACTTTAAGTTGCGACACTTCCATATAGACTCCATACCATAGCCATAGTTGGAAGCTGAAGTGGGTTCATCCTGCCAAACGAATAAAATAAATTAGATGCGAAATAAGTGGCTGTAAGTAGGAGCTCACAGATTGCTCCATGAAGTCCTATTTTTCTCAACAATCGCTGGCCTTTGAACACAAAGAAAACATGCATGTTATTCATGGTCCAAATCATAAGTCACGCATGCATCACCACAATTGATACCAAACTATGATGCAATCTTTTGTAGGGAGACATTGATGCGCCAATCGCCAAAGAAAGGATCTAAATCTGCGTGGAATCTTCATGTCCCAGATGGTACCCCAATCCTCATTAATATTGACAGCAGAAACTGAAGTTAAAAGATCCATACATACTTTGTACGTCGTCTTCACTAAGTAAGAACTATCATTGGTCACCTTCCAAACACAATTCTCGTCACTACTACAAGCGTAGAGAGGGGTGCTAAAAATTGCACATGCTTCACTCGGATCAAATATAGAATTGATAAATTCTACATTCCATGAATTAAGGTTGGGAGACGGTAGATCATGTACTTTGATATCCTCAAGTTGGGGCGTCAATCTTCGATCTATGGCCCAATGTAATTAGAGATTGAGAACTCCAAAGGCGCCTCCATGTATATCTTAAGTTGTGACCAAGGTCAACTTTCAAGAATTTCGAAATGATATTTGTACAACCATTTTCTAACAACTTTTTGACAACTTTCTCTCTCATACTCACATTATCTTCTTATTATCTCTCTTCATTTTTCTCTCTCTATTATTTTTGACCAATCAAATGAGAGAAAATCAAAATTGTCATAGAAGTTGTACCAAAGAGTTATACATATATCACTACTCGCGGAAAAAATATCTAATTTCGAGGATGTGTGTAAGCATGGTCGTCCTTAACAATTCGTTACTTGCATCGTTACTTGTTCTCAAGGAACAAACTTAGAAATGAAATTTAACAGTAAAATAACATTTAATTCACCAATGGTAGTATCAAAAGTTCATCTTCATAGTTAGCAATTGATGGGCAAACTTGCTTGGCAACACATCCATTCCAACAACTTCTCACAACATAGTGAATAATGAAAGGTTCACGCAGTCGACATGCAAAACTACTATATTACCAAAAGTTGAAAAGTTTCTAAAGATCGATCAAAGTTATATCACAATACACATTTTTAAGAACTTTTAGCTTATAACGGGGCTTAAGTCAAAGATGAGATAAATTCTGGAAGTAGGTTTAATAAAAAAAATTGTAGTTAAGCAATTCCTACTTATTTGAGCAAGTGGCACCCCACAAACCATAAAGGAACAGTTTTTGATCAAAACAAAAGGACTAGATAACTAACAATAGTGCAAATCAATATATTTGCAAACACCAATCTCATAATTTTTTTTTGTAAGTTGATTTTTGAGTTCAACTTGTTATTATAATTTTTTTTGATCCTTTTTTTTTCTTCTTCATTTCATTTTTTTTAGACAAAAGTGATCTTTTCAGTTCTTGTTCTCTAGTACTCCTATCCTAAATTTAAAGTGTTGCTAGTTTCAAGAGCAACCCAAACTTAAACTTTTAACAAGATTAAACACACATACACAAAGCCTAACTCCAAAGTAAATTTGGTTATATACACTAAAGTCTTTAGGCTTGTAACATGGTTTGTCGCCGAAACAAGGGTCTAACCTATAGGCTCAACTTGGCTTGAAAAAAGATAATTCAAATTACAGGTTGGCTTCAAAGGCTCAAGGTACAAGCAATTTTCCTTACTGTGTATAAGATATAACCAATTGACACAAAGAAAAATCGCAAATCCTAGAAATAGCATCTGCATGGAATACTCATTTGTAAAGATTGAAAAACCTAAGCATTCCTTCCTGGCTGCCGTACATTTCCCTTTGAATATCCATGCAAGCAACCACCTTCTTTGAACTTTTGACAAACCATTGGTGAAATCTTTGTTACTAAATTGGTAAAATTCAAGAAAAGGCAAGTTCATTAATAATAGATAAATCAGATGCAATACAAAAGATAGGGGACATACAACTGAAATTCAAAACAGACACACCAAGGAAAGTATCTAACTTCGAGGATGCGAGTAAGCAGGGTCGTCCTTAACAATTTGGAGGCCTCGTTATAATCTTGACAATTTTCATTTCAAAAGAATAAATAAAAAAAATCTAACACAAGTTATAGTGACAAACAACTAAGTTGTAGTTAAATATATGAGCAATGGTTTAACTATGACATTTACCTATATGCAAATATACATTTATCTATGGACAATGCATAATTGACAACAAATTTGTTGTCTTCCAAACTTTTACCTACAGAAAATTGACATTTAGTGACAGAATTTGTCCGTAGACACAAGTTTTTTTTTTCCTTTAAATTTTGATGCCGTGTGCAAAGGGTCTTGTTTCACTTGCATTGGGACGGCTCTGTTCGTAAGTAAGGGGGTAGAATTGTTCAAGAGTTTCCAAGAAAATTGCTCTTTTCCCTTTCATTTTTGCTCATTCCCACCCTGATCTTCTAAAATTAACTCCAACGTAAGTTAACTAATGCTGGGCGCACTGGCTCATTGAAGAAATAAAATATCCCCAAGGGACTTAAATGCCGCTGACTAAATTTTTCAATTTTCATGAGCTTCAACACACCCTTAGGGGTAGCTCCTGTAGAATGAAGCATGATGAAAGATGTTATTGGCACTTTATGGTTCAAGAAGAATTGTAGACAAGATTACTTTAGATGGGTGGAAGATGTTGCTGATGAAATTTATGTGGCAGTTGTAATAAAAGTGGCAAACATAAAGAAGATGATAAGAAACCATGACTACGAGTGATTCTAATGCTTATGTTTCTTGTTCATTTATTTCTTTTTCCTAAATGTTCCGTTTCAGATGAGAATAAGGTTCATACCACACTTTTTATTTGCTTTCTTGTGATCAATTTTGTCTTTAGTTGAAGCACTATACAAAAAAATATCCTTTTAAGATAAAACCAAAGAAAGAAACCATGTTTGTAAGCAAGCTCTATTGCCTTATTGATTGATGTGTTGGCAAATAGAAAGCATGTAGTTAATGCTGCATGTCACCTTCTCTTCATCCACCCATGAAATACATAGAAGGGATACCATATGATATTTTTCACTACCAATGATGGCTAGGATAGTTGAGGCTCGTGGAAAGGTAGAGGGTGAATTTGCATAAAATGCAACTAAAACTAAAAGAAAATCTACAAACACATTGAGTTTGAGTGGTGACCAGCTAGCCATTGCTGAATTAGTACAATTTTGTGATGTAAATTTCTTTTGATGTTTGTACCAAAGCGGCTTTCTAATTAATATAGATAGTGAAAAAGGATTATACAGGTTCGGTCACTTGATTCTTATGGATTAAACAAACAAAATAAAACTAATAAGGATAATAATTTCATGCAATGGATAGAAGTACCCTTTTATTTATACTTCAAATATAATAAATTTATTTGCATACACAAAATAAAGAAGCCAAAATGTGTCGGCTCTAACATCAACTATTAGTATACATAAATGAGTTGTACATAGCATAATAATGAATAACAAGAACAAAATATTGAAGTACACAATTCAGAAGAAAACCAAAGATTAAAGTAAACAAATGTTTGAGAAAATCATCATTCCCATTTGCTCCTAATTTGATGTGAGTGTCTATAATCATAAGTAAGAACCAATTTTGTATCCATTCTCCTCAATGAATAACTTTCAACCAGCACGTAACAACTAAATTTCTTCCATTTGTTTGTTCCATCCAACTCTTCAACTTTTGTTACTCTCACTTGTCTTCCCTTCCCAGCATTCCATCCAAACCTTTCTTGTTCCCATTTCATTGCCTCAACAACTTCCAAACTCAATCCCACACTTTTATCTTCAACACTCTTAAACCACAAAACTCCATCAACCAATCTATTTTCATCCCAAACAGCGTCCTTTCCTTCAACCTTAGTAACTTCTGTTTGAACAGCAACATCTACAAGCACACCACCTTCTCCGCTATTTTCCTTTGAAAAAATCTTCTCCCATCTTTGCTCAAGTGTTAGCTCATAGAATGTTGACATCTTCATCTGCTCCTTTAAATTCATTCTTTCCTTCACAAACATAAATGGACAATACCACTTTCCAACAACCACTGATTCAGAACAATCATTAAAGATTGGAAAGTTGAAATTCGGCAACTTGGAACGCAAGGAATCATTTGAGCCTAATGCTTGGCTTAAATGGTAGTTGCGGGGAGTGCTAGCATAAAGTGTCCACCCTTTTTCCCTCAATAACCCAGGAGGAATTCCATCAGAGGCAACGGATTTTGCGTGAAAACCATAACCTTTTTTGATTATTTCTACCTGTTGATAATCATTGAAGGGCTCCAAAGCTATTGGTTTAACATCATTGAGAAAACTACAACAAAAACATGTGGTCATCTCCTCTTCCTTTGAACTTGTATTAGCTTGGCTGAAATCAATTCAAATTTCACAATTAATTTTGGAAAAACCTCTATTACTTTATGAATCAATCATTTTTCTTTCTTTAACCATGAAAGTTAAATAATTACCAACAGAAATATAATTATGTCTCATATTACAATGTTCTCTGTTGGGATGGCAGGGAAAAACTTGTACAACAATTATGAAGAAAATGATTAAAATTAAATAAATACATACCCTTCATACTTCCCCTTCCTTCTTATAACATAGTAGCGATTCGAAGACAATGGTTGATTCAATACTGGAATGAACATAGCTTCTTCACTGTAGGTGTTTGCATGTCCAGTTTGACTGTTTACACCAGATGAATAATTGATGGTTACATTTTTGTTCTGAGGTAAAGGAAAATTCTTGATTCTATTGTCTTTGGACAAACCAAAACAAGAGTAAGTTTGTGCTTCTTCATCTAAGATCACAAGATAACCTGAATTTGGCCCTGATGGTGGTGGGTCTAAAAGAGCACTAGGATTCTTTTTGTACATGGAAAGAAGTCTTGTTGCATACATTTTTACTGATTTGTAGATTAAATTATGATCTTGAAATGAATGTACTTGTATCCTTTATATACATATAGTTTGTCAAACATATAGTTTGAACGTTAAATTATTGTTTATTGTAAAGTTTTATATAATAATACAAGGTGGTGTAATTTATGATAAACCGCGTTTGACTATCCATAATGGGTGACGTCTTCCATACATATGCTGCACGTACATATAGGTATGGTGTCAAATGCCTATAGGTATGGTGGAATGTCCCTTATTAGAAATAGAAATTTTGATGACCGTGTCACGTAGTTTTAATTTGCATGTATTTTGGAAATATGAGTAAATTATAGAAGATAAAAAGCAAGAGAGATAGTAATAAACATATATCGAATTACAAACACTATCAATATTTTGTTGTTAAAATAAGATAAATACTTCAAATACTCAAAGACTATAATATGGTAATTGTGCTATTTTTGTTCCACTGGACCATGGAGGGATGAAATTCTGCTTTGAATTTTATCTCATATGCGATAAATCGCAAGTATAATTACATATATCATATATGTAATCCTTACGTATTGCTGCATGGAATTCTTGCATCTCTTGCTAAACTTTTTGTGGTAATAATAACTATTTTGTCGATAGGAGTTACAAATTGAGTCGTCTTGTCTAAAATTTCAAATTTATGTCAAATGGTTCTTTCATGTTAAAGAATAATTTTCCGGGATGAGCTTTTTCTTTTGAATTTGTGCTCCTAACATTTGTGCCAAGTGAAGAGCTATGATCAACCAAAATAAAACCGAGTAAAGTATCACAAAGTAAAGCGCTCTAGAATGAAAGCTATCAATTATGGCTATTATTTTTCCCACGTGTCTTTTTTTCTTTCTTTTCAAATTTACCCTTCGTTCGGATTGTATTTGCCGAACAATAGTTCGGATCATATATACCGAACCCCTCCTTTATATAAGCCGAACTCAGAAAATCTCACCACTTAAACAATTTTTAATTTTGCCTTAAAAACTCCTCTCTCACACCCAAAAATCCGAAAAGCTAACATTGTGTCGTTCTTGCCGGTATTTTACGAAAAAACGTCACATTACAAGCATTTTCAAACAACAAACCCAAGGTAAGATCTCATTCCCTTGATTTTTTTTCCACTGTAACTGAACATGTTCGGATTATATTTGTTGAAGCAAATTGCTTTTTGTGTAGATCCATGATAATTTTCATTTTTTTTTTGATAAATAAATTCTATTGGTACCCCACCCCAAATTTAAAATGTTGCTAATTCCAAAGAGCAACCCCAAACTTAACTTCAAATAATACCAAGTCAAAATTACCTATCTAACTCCAAGGGAAATCAAACAGGTTGCATGTGGGTTCAGGACTGTGACATGATTCGTCACTTAGTAACAACAAAAGAAATTGCATCTGAAGGCTCAAAGTGGTTTCACAATGGATAATAAGAATAAAAAGGGTGGTTTGAAAGTCCCAAGGTATGAAAGAAAAAATTACCTCGTGTGTAATATAATTTAACCGATCGTCCGTAAAGAACGACCGCAAATTTGAGCAAAAATAGAATCCATATGAAACACTCATGATAGAAAGAATTATATTCATATAATGGATTGGAAATATTTGGCTCTAAATCTCATTGGTTATACTATTCAGAAAAAAGATGGTGATCATATGAGTAACTTCAGTAGTAAGCCTCAATAGTTATCATGCTCTTGAATGTAAGCGTAACCTAGCCTCCACTGTAAACATTCCGAAATGACTATCTAAGACTAAAATAAATTAAAGCATAAATGTAAAGGTTATATATGTAAATGCAAAGAAATAAAATTTTATATGATAATACCTGAGGGATAGTAACAGAAAAAGAAATGAAGTTGATTAATAAAAAAATCTCAGCTTAACTTATTAAAAAGGAAAAATAAATGCAGCAAAATAAATCAATGGGTTGCCTCCCATTCAACGCTTGTTTAGTTACTGATGACAGGTCATCTTACGTTATTCGTAGCATGTTTTTCAGTCATTTTTAGTAGATTTTACCGGCAAAACAGTGGAGTATAAGAGCAATTGTCTATGATTTCGGAACCTTTGTAAAGTTTTCTGTATTTGAGTATGTAATTCTGTTCTTCCCAAAACAGCAATTTTAGGGTGTTTTTGATGTAATTCACGAATAAATCATGCAAATCGGCAAAACAAATACATCCGAAGATTTATGTGGTACTTGAAAAGATGAATAATGAAGATTCAAGAGGATCTTATAAAGAGGAATGATGACAGGTCATCTTACGTTATTCTTAGCATCTTTTTCAGTTATTTTTAGTAGGTTTTAGCAGCAAAAAGGAGGAGTATTAGAACGATTGCCTATGATTTTGGGACTTTTGTAATGTTTTCTATATTTGAGTTTGTAATTCTAGTTTTCCTGAAACATAGTAATTTTAGGGGTTTTTTTTTTTAAGTAATTCACGAAGAAATCATGCAAATCAGCAAATCAAGAACATCCGAAGAATTATGAAGATTCAAGAAACAAGAATAAAGATTTAAAAGGCCTCATAAGACTTACAAATGGGAGGAATTTTGTTCCCAAGGTACCGAGGCAAGTTATTTGAAGACGAGACCTAAAAACGACGGAAAATCAGAGATTGGGCCCGCAAGAAAGACATAATGCGCCTAGGGCATTTGAAAAATGACTAGAGCATGATTTAGCAAGCCATGCGCCTAGGGCATTTCATATGCGGCCCATGCATGCAAAAAGTTGGGGCGCAACTGTCTTTTCCTGCTTCCATTTTGGGTAAAGCTCGCACTTTTAGTCCAAACCTAGGTAGAAACTCTCACTATAAATACCAACTTTCCTCATTTAAAATTTCTTGTTCATAACTGTGGCAGTTCAAGAGGAAGGCGATTTTGGAGCTTCAGGAGAGTTTCTATCTTCTCCTTAATTTTCTAGGGTATGAGCCTAATTCTTATATCAAAACCTTATCATGGGAATGGATTATGTATGGAGAGAAGAAATTTTAGTTTGAATTCATATTTGGTTTGTCGATTCTTTAGTTGTTTTTAAGGTGTATGATATTAATTTGATGTAATAACTTGGAGTATCCTTTTATGATCTGTCCTGTATTATAAGAGAAAATAGTAGATGCATTTAATTCAAATACATTATGGCTCTGTTTGGTAAAAATAGCGGATAGCTGATAAGCTAGCTGATAGCTTATAGCTGATGACTGATAGCTTATGGCTGGTGATTGATAGCTTATAAGCTATTTGAAGTGTTTGGTAAAATTAGCGGTTCAACTAGGTGATAAATGTAAAATGACATAAAAGGTCATCTTTAATTCATAATAAAATATATTCAAGTATTTAGTATTTTTTAAAGTAATTTAAATTTATTAAATTAATTTTTATTGGCTAACATTTTATTTTATATTTATTTTAATTAGGTGTTTGTATTTTATAAAACAATTATATGTAATAATAGACCATTATCAGAAGATATTATTATACACATTTGTTTAGAATAATTATTATTAAATGTTTTATTAACAATAATACATACTTACACTTCTTGTAAAAAAATAATAGATACTTACAACGAACAATATCTCTTGACCATTATACAAAGGCAGTGAAATAAATAATGGAAGGGTAAAAATGGGTTTTGATTAAAATAATAAGGGTATGAATGGAAGAAATATTGATAAGCTATAAGCTCAAACGCTACTTGGAATAGCGTCTGAAAAATAGCATATAAGCTCATTGTAAAAATCTGTTACCAAACTCATTCACTAACCTTACGAAATAGACCCTATATAAAAACATACAAAAAATGCGGCCGCACTTACATACACAAAATAAAGGCGCCAAAAACATCGACTATTTATAGATACATAAATAAGTTTTACACAATATAATATAAAATAACAAGAATTAAATATTTAAGTACACATAATTCATAAGAAAATCAGATATTAAAGTAAAACGTTTGAAAAAATATTCATTCCCATTTGCTCCTAATTTGATGTGAGTGTCTGTAATCATAAGTTAGCACCAATTTTGTATCCATTCTCCTCAAAGAATAACTTTCAACCAACACATAACAACTAAATTTCTTCCACTTATTTGCTCCATCAAACTCCTCAGCTTTTGTTACTCTCACTTGTCTTCCATTCCCAGCATTCCATCCAAACCTTCTTTGTTCCCATTTCATTGCCTCAACAACTTCCAAACTCAATCCAACACTTTTCTCTTCAACACTCTTAAACCATAAAACTCCATCAACCAATCTATTTTCATCCCAAACAGCGTCCTTTCCTTCAACCTTTGCAACTTCTGTTTGAATAATAACATCTACAAGCATACCACCTTCTCCACTATTTTCCTTTGAAAAAATCTTCTCCCATCTTTGCTCAAGTGTTAGCTCATAGAACACTGACTTCCTCATCTGCTCCTTTAAATTCATTCCTTCCTTCACAAACATAAATGGACAATACCACTTTCCAACAACCACTAATTCAGAACAATCATTGAGAATTGAAAAGTTGAAATTTGGCAACTTGGAACGCAAGGAATCATTTGAACCTAAAGCTTGGCTTAATTGGTAGTTGCGGGGAGTGACAGCTTTAAGTTTCCACCCTTTTTCCCTCAATAACCCAGGAAGAATTCCATCTGAGGCAACTGATTTTGCATGAAAACCATAACCTTTTTTGATTATTTTTACCTGTTGATATGCACTGAAGGGCTCCAAAGCTTTTGGTTTGACATCATTGACAAAACTAAAGCATAAACATGTGCTCATATCCTCTTCCGTTGAACTTGTACTAGCTTGGCTGAAATCAATTCAAATTTCACAATTAATTTTGAAGGAACCACTATTACTTTATGAATCTATTTTTTTTCTCTTTCTTTAAGCATGAAAGTTAATTACCAACAAAAATATAATTATGTCTCATATTACAATACTCTCAGTTGGGATGACAGGGAAAAACTTGTACAAAAATTACGAAGAAAATGATTAAAATTAAATAAATACATACCCTTCATACTTCCCTGTCGTTCTTATAACATAGTAGCGATTTGAAGACAATGGTTGATTCAATACTGGAATGAACATAGCTTCTTCAATATATCTATCTTTACGTACTGTATAATTGATGGTTACAGTTTTGTTCTGAGGGAAAGGAAAATTCTTGATTCTATACTCCTTGCACAAACCAAAACAACAGTAAGTTTGAGCTTCCTCATCTAATATCACAAGATAACCTGAATTTGGCCCTGATGGTGGTGGATCTGAAAGGGCACTAGGATTCATTTTGTACATGGAAAGAAGTCTTGTTGCATACATTTTCACCGATTTGTATATTATACTATGATCTTGAAGATTAATATATATATATATATACACACACACACATACATATATCTTTATATACCTCATATTTCTTATCCATGTTGAATTGATTATTGTAAAGTTTTTATATAATAATATGGACGTAGAATTCTCATTTGTGAGGCTGTGAGTAATTCATGATAAACCGTGCTTGACTATTCTTAATGGGTGACGTCTTCTATACATCTTCCAATGACGTCTTCGATTGTCATTGTCAATGTTTTTAATGAATATTCAGTTTGTTCAATACAAAAATTCTTTGTGGATTGATGTTGGTCCATTCTAAGAATATATTCTGATTCTTGAACTCAAATGCGTCTAGGTAAGGTGGAATGTTCAGAATTAGAAATTTTGATGACGGTGATACGAAGTTTTAATTTGCATGTATTTTGAAAATATGTATAAATCTTAGAAGATAAAAAGTAAGAGAGACCAAGAAAGATAAACATATTCAACTGATAAACATATATATCAAGTTATATACACTAACTTTTTTAGTAAAAGGTAAATAGCATGAGTAATTACATAAAGATGTTTTTTTCTTTTTTTTCTTCGAATGTCATTCTACCAAAAAAATATGAAGAGTTGTGTTTTTATTCACATTGTTAAGAAAATAATTAATGCATGAAATTATGATTCAATTTGACCGGTCACATGCCCACATGGAATTCTTGCATCCCGTGCTAAACCTGTTGAAAAGTGTGTGTTAGAATGTGTGTTGCTAACATTTCTCTTTCATATGAGTTACACATTTTGAGTCGTCTCACCATTAATCTAGACATGTAGTAGCTATCTTAAAGAAACAACTCTAATGGAATATAAATATATATAGCCAGAAATAGATTTATTGGGTTACATAATATAATTTCAAGGACACAACATGATTAATAATAAATAAAAACAACAAACTTATGACATGAAGGATGGTCCTTTAATAAGGTGCCCATCAAAACAATAAAATACAAATAGAAATTAATATAACACAAAGAAGGAAGCTTGATTATATAAAATTAAATTCAAACATTCAATTTGGCTGCAAGAAAAGTAAGCACAAAAGGAAGAAGAACAATGATGGTTGTGGGATAGCTGAGGCTTCGTGGAGAGGCAGAGAGAGCATATGCATCATAGTCGGGCCCACCTCCATATTGAGCAGCAGCAACTGCAACTAAAACCAAAAGACATGCTACAAACACATTGAATTTGAGTGATGAAGCCATTGTTGAATATATGCACTTGATTATATTAATTTCTTTGATGTTTGTAACAAATTGGAGAATTAATATAAATAGTGGTGAAAGATTATATAGGTTCGGCTAATTGATTCTTTCTTATAGAATAAACAAACAAGAGAGAATTATTAATAAGGTGCTAGGTGGCATAGGACTTTGTAACTATCATGCTTCTTGTTTATAACTAATAGATGCAATAAATATAAGAATGAATTGATGCTTTGTTTTTATCATTGCGACTTTTTTGGGGGAAAAATAATATGGCTAAATTGCAGACATAAATTCATGATGATGTTTGGCACATTTGTTGTATAATATTGCAAGCTAATTACATCTTCAGCATAAATGTTACAAGTTTGAAAAACAACCAAGTTTGGAGCTTGAGTATAAATTTTGATATTTAATCCTACTAGATTAATACTAATTAATTGCTATATTGTTATTCGATTAAACTAGATTTTAACCTGCGCATCGCGCGTGCAAGTTGAGAAATGATATATTCGAGGTTTGAATCCTGACCATGCATATATTATGCAAATGTTTTTACCAATTGAGTTAACCTTACAAAGATTTTTTTTTCTAGTTTCTATATATACACATTTAGTTAGCGTTACCTTCAAAAATTTAAGGGTCCGTTTGATGCGCAGGATAAGATAGAGACATGATATGATATAAAATTGGATAAGATATAGACATGATAACACTTATCATATCATACCATGTGTTTGATGTGCACATGATAAACATCAGGATAACAATATTTTATCATATTAAATTACAAAATTACCCTTATATAGTCAATAACATTTTTAATAGATTTTCATATTATACATATTATAACAACATCACAGATCCCTCAAGGAAAAAAAAAACACAGAATAGAGGAAAAAATTGAAATCCATGGGTAGCCATAAAAAAACAAAATAAAAAGGAATCTTAAAAGAAAAAAAATTAATGAATAGAAAAATCTAAAAATAAAATAAGAGGAAAGTTCAAATCCATAAAAAAGAAGAAGATGAATTTAAATGAAGGAAAAAAAAAGACAAATCGATAAAAAAAAGATGAATTTAACAAATTGAATTTTCGAAATGATTATCGACAACATACTGAAAGATAGAAGGAATAGAAATTGATCATGATAAAAAAAATGAAGGAATAGAAAAGATAAACATTGTACCAAAAAAAGAAACGATAAACAAAAAATAGAAGGAATTGAAACAAACAGGGCCGGCCCAAAGCAAGAGCATCCAGGCCCATGGCTCAGGGCCTCCAATTTTTGGGGGCCCAAAATTTTTTTTTTTCGTATAAAAGGCATTAAAACATTACAATATATATTATCCGCGTAATATCATATCAGATATGTTTGGTTGGTCTAGTGGTTGGAGAGTGCATATACATGTTTGTTGGTGTGGGTTCAACTCTCACCAAGGCTATTTTTTATGCTTATTTTTTTAATTTTTTTCAGCATCGATGAAATTTTGAATTTGGGAAGCCCAACTCTCCTCCAATTTAACCTCCTACTTTTTATTTTTTTTAAATTAGAGCAGGGCCTCAGAATTGTTTAAGACGGCCCTGGAAACAAATGATAAAGAAACATAAAAAAAGGAATAGAAACGAAGTGATTATCAATAATGATTAAAACGAAATCATTATTATCGATAACATTTCTCTTAAAAGAATTTGAACATTTTGAAATCGAAAAAAAAAAAAAAAGAATAGAAATTGATAGAAAGATAGAAGTCCAAATAAAGAAGAAGAAAAATAAAACGGAGTACTCTATAAAAAATTGAAATCGATAATAAAAAGAGGAAGAAGAAGATGATAAGAATGGATGAATGATTATTATATGAGAGGTGCAAGAAGGATGAGGGTAAAATAAGAATTTATTTTGTTAAATCGGATAAGTTAATTTTAACCCAGTCTAAACTTAGGATAGAAAATACAAAGGAGTGATAAGATATGATAACTAAAAGGAATAATTTATCATATCTCATTGTTGCACCAAACAAAAGATTGAGATAGGATATGATATGTTAATCATATCATATCTCTCTATCATGCGCACCAACCGAACTCTTAGAGAGACATATAAATTTAGAGAGGCATATAAGTAATTCCTCCATTTGACAAATGTGTTTATTTGGCCATAGACATTAATTTTTTTGATAACCTTCTAATTTAGAGAGAGGTATTTGAGGCTTTTATTACACTCATTTTTTTCTTTTTCTTTTTTTTTGTAACAAAAAAAAAATTCTATTAACCAATTAAAGATAACGGTTGTACTTATTAGTCCGATTCACTAATAATGCAAGATTCAAGACATGAAGAACATAGAGAATGGAAATTTAACCAATGTTACTTCTGAAGCACATAAATGAAAAGTCTCTCGCAAAATAATTTCTTGTAGAATAATATAAATAATAAATATGAATAAATTATCCTTCTTTAGAAGAAATTTAAATTACACTCTCATCTTCTATAAGATGTTCAAATTATAGTACTGTCGCGTCATTTTTCGGAAGTCAAGCTATTTGGTTAGCATTGACTCACTAATTTTATTTCACGACTGAACTTTTATTTTTTCAAAAGAAAGGGAAAAAAGTTCTAAATTACCACCTTTTAAAGATTTATGGTTCGGGGTTGGTTATATTTAGGGAAGGTGTTAGCACCATAAATATCCATAGTATTCTATGAGAACCTCATGATTTTATTTATTTATTTTTTTGTGCTATAACTTACTTGCTTTTAAAATGAAATTAACGTGGTGATAAAGAAAAAGGAAGATTTTTTATTTACATTTTTTATTGATTTGGAAGGACAAGGTCCTTTGCCTACGTACATGTGAGAAATCAAAACCTCGTAGTTCAGGGTAAAAATATCGATTGATTTGTTTTGTATTTTTTATTAGTTTTGAAATAAAAAGCCAAGTGGCAAAATAGAATTTGTTTGTGTTTTTGTATTAAAAGAAAAAATGACTCAAAGTACGATTAAGTTGATTGAAATTTGATTAAGAAAATAAAAATAAAAAGGAATCACTTGATTGAAAATCAAGCTTTATTATGAAAATGATTTTTTTTTGTTGTGAATTTTCGGTTATTTAAAATGTTTTTGTTCTTTTTAATTAATATTAAAAATAAAACTAACGTGACAATAAAATAAAAGCGCAAGAATTTCGTTGTGACGTTAGATCACCACAAAATCCCTTAATCTAACCTAATTTTTTTGCATTTCTTTTCAAAATATAAAAGCAGAAATAAATAAATAAAAGAACACATGCATGATTCTTCTCATTTATATTTACATTGGACCTAAATACATTCTAATTGGTGGAAAATAAATGACAATAATTAAAATGCTAAAAAGAAATAAAATGCAAGAAAATAGAAGAAAATAAAAGAAAGGGACAACCAAAGGGACAAAATTAGCGAAGGGACAAAATCTCGAAGGGACTTTTCCGAAGGGACAGAAAAAGAGGGAGAAGAAAAGAATAGCTCGTCAACACAAGCTAAATGAGGGTGAAGAGAGAAAAATTCTTTGACAACTCAAGAGAACTTTTGGTGTGTGAAATTGTGAGGGATGAGGCTCCATTTATAGGTTCTATGGTTGATAAAAATGAAATATTGGTTTAATGGACTTTGATGGGAAATTATGGCGATGGAACGCGTTTGACGTTTTTTGGAAAGAAAGTTTTGACTATGCACTGATTGTGGTGTGGAGAAGAAATAAAAAATTTGGACCCTGGGCATGTTTAATTTTGGACCTATTCAAAAATAAAAACAAAAAAAAAAAAAAAGATAAA
>Ga0315913_1003436_pt1 | contig 19025 bp, 12 predicted proteins | sample MpolsnodulesMG_FD_207736 | JGI IMG/M metagenome (GOLD analysis project Ga0315913, IMG submission 207736) | Medicago polymorpha root nodule microbial communities from Los Angeles, California, United States - small nodules | ecosystem: Host-associated > Plants > Roots > Nodule | place: USA... | reverse complement strand
CATATTTTATACATACATTATTATCTTTAATTTTTTTATTTTTTAAGATAAACGAGGTTCACGTGCTTACAAGCTGGAATCTTGGTGGAGATACGGTTAGACTTGGAGCATTGGCTATAAATCGTCTATAAATTAGAGGTGGGGACGTGGGGTACATTAATTATGGGTGAATTTTAAAATATATTAATTATTAGTAATTTAATAATAGTAGTAGTGCTCTATTTCAAAATGCCGGAGCTTTGTCGTCCGCCTCCGTGAGATCTCAGCAGTGCCGCCACGAACCACCAACGGTGGCCACATTTGCCACTGCTACTTTTTTTTGAGAGGTTGCCACTGCTACTTTTTTAAAATATTTAATATATTTTTTAAACTATTAAAATAAACAGTTTTAGGAGAATAAATAAAAAATTGTTTTGGACTGAAATAATCATTCATATCCACCCATAAAAAAATACATCAGTATACTTTATTAGATGGATTTGATGGTGAGACCTATGTTACCTCTTGATGAATAAGGGGTAATTTACCCCTAATCACAAATAAGATTCAATTTTGGAACGAAGTAAATGGTCATCACATGTTAAATGAAGGAGATGGAAAAGTTTGATGTTCTTAAGATGAAAATGGTAATTGATAGTAAGAAAAAACCACATTGGTGAGCCTACATTTTTCCTTGATGAATTGGAGGTAACTTACCTCTCATGACAAATACGATTCGATTTTGAAACGAAAGAGATGTAAATCACATCTTAAATGAAAGAGATAAAAAAGTTTGAAGTTTGTGAGATGAAAATGATAATCGTAAGAAAAATATAAATAAAATAGGTTTTTTCACAAAAAGGGGTAAATTAACCCCAATTTATCAAGTGGGTAACATAGAAAAAATCGGATTGGGATGCGTTTTATATTTTATGGATGGATTGAATCAGATAGGATTTTTTAAAAGAATTTTTAATGTTTTGGTCTATCTATCATAACCAGAATTCATCAAATCAAACTATTTTGCAAATCCTAAAATATATTTGGTCAAGCTAAACATTACAAGGTTTAAGTGTAACCCGATCAAAATATTTAAGGTCTGTGTATGACATGATATATCTATCATCATTAGTTTATTTTTAATTTAGACTTGAATCTCACAATTTTAAAAGTCTTAATTAACATGTTAACATATTTAAAAGTCCAATTTATATTTCATGTCTTTAAATAGGTTTATGATATATTTACGTTGCAGATTTTAGCAACTAAACTAAAAGATACATAAAAATAAAAACAAAAAGGTAAATGGAAAAACTGCGTAAATAGTTTGATTTTAATTGATTATATGCGTTATGCAATTGTATAAAATGAATATTTATAGATAAAATTATTCCTACTAACCAAACGACATGGTCAAAATCGTTTAACCTTGCTAAGTTATTTGTGCAGATAGTGTGTAAGTTTTCCCTCGTTAAGGGGGAACGTGGACACCACGTTCGACTAGTAGCTCACCATTTCGCGGCATGACCCGTTGACAGAATCTAATATACGAAGCCTCCCTTGAAAAGTGTGTGTCCATCACATTTTTCAGTTAGTGGTGCAAAAAACATGGAGTAGGGGTTGGATGTCTCATTGGCCACTCCCACTAAGCTTTGACTAAGTCTGCTATTTTCAAGACTCACGTACTCCTAAGTAGATTCGAGAAAAAATCGGTTACCCTTGTTTAATTGTAGTAGTGATCGCCTAACCATGTATTAGCTAAGGATACTTGTCTATCCTTAAATCACATATATATTTTTCGATTGACATATTGCATTATCAATTAACTTTGAAAGATGAGATGATCTGACGTAAACTTGATGCTCGTGAACAATGTCATTATTACATTGTAAAACTAAAAACTAGTCATTAGACTCAACATGAAAATGGTCATTATCTTCATTAATTCTTGTCAATTTAATTACCCAATGGTAATCTTGATATTCCCAACTAATCTAGTGATGTGTATCCTTGACCAACGTGTTAACGCTAGCGTGACTTAAGTCACGCAACGTGACCTAAGTCTCGTTGCATTTTGTACTAGCGTAGGTTAAGTCACACTACGTGACTTAAGTCACGTAGCATTTGTACTAGCGTAGGTTAAGTCACCCTTAGGAATTTGATGTATGTGTGCCTAAATCGTTTTTATTTAGACTTGTGTCCAAGTAAGTGTTGCTCCCATCATTAATATTCCACTTTTATAAGAAAAGTAATGATACGTAGACAACTTTTGAAACAATCTTCTTCTCTTTTCTTATTGATAATAAACGATAGAGAAAAAAAATGAGAGAATAAAATACAATAAAAGTATGAGAGAACTAGAGAACCGTTTCAAAACGGTCGTATGAATATCATTTCTCTTTTAAGAATCACTATGAATAAGAGAATTTCAGTTACTAATTAGAAGAAAAATAAGAAGTTTATTGAAATAGTTTATGAACAAGCCATAAATTATGTTATGATTGTACCCAAATAAAACACTAATGCAAATACATATATAAGCTAATGAATAAACTCTTCCGAACGCTACACAACTCAAGTTTCCTTTGTTTTAGAATGTGTCTACCTTGAAACTGAAAGTTCAATAGTTATTGCTTCAAAGAAATTCATGTATTCTTGACAGAAGACACACATCCAATTGCAACATAGTACAATTATAACACTTCATGACAAATTTTATTACTGACACAAGAATTTGATTTAATTATTTTTGACTAGACACAAGAATTTGATAAAAACGGGAAGTTGAGAATAGATACGATAACTATTTGACAGATTTTATTAGAGTGCAAAGGTTTCAGAAGCAACATACACATAGACAACTCTTAAGATTTTTGAGAAGTTGGCATGGCCATGTTAATCTTGTCGTCGCTATCTGAATCCTTCCAGTTCTGGGTTATTGTTTTGATTTGCGTATAAAAGTTAACCCCTGCCTTGCCTGTGATCATACAAAAAAACAGTATCGAATCTAAGACTAAGTCCATGATAAATGGCCTAATAATATAGGTGAAAAGGAAGATGTAATTTTGTGATACCGTAGAAATTGAGATCGCCTGCAAATGATGCCTTGTTGCCAGTAAAGGAGAAAAAGGGCAAAGGAACAGGAATAGGAACATTGATGCCCACCTAGTTCAAATGGTAAATGAAGTGACAAGTTATTATCCATTAGAGTTTCAATCAAACAAATTTTTATTTTAATTTCTATAACAAATTTATTCGTTTTTAGTGTACAACATTTTTATATTATCAGAGACTAAAAGCATACAGTTTTGTATTTTTGAAGGACTCAAAATGTACAACATTTTTATAAAGGATAATGTTAACATTTTTTTAATATTATAGAGATCAAAAATATATTTAACTCTATTTATTATTTTGTGGTAGAAAAAATATAGCCAAGGGAAACATGCAGTGTTTGGTTCGGTTGACAAATTACAGACACAGTGCTTATCTTGATTCAAATCCATAAGACCTATTATCTGTTAATGTGCTTCCAAGAGCAAATGCAAAACAACCCACCTGCCCTGCCTCGATTTCGGTCTGAAATTTCCTTGCAGCTACACCAGATCTAGTGAATATAGTAGCACCATTTCCATACCTGTTGGAAAAGTCGGAGTAAGATATAAGTGGAAGTTAAACAAAAGCAAATGACACGTAGTAGTTGCTAACAAAATACTTGTTTTCATTGACAAAGTTGATAGCCTCTTCCAAGCTATCAGCCTGAAGTGAAAAAGAAACACACTATCAGCATAACATTGTTTTGTGCCAAAATGAAAAATAAAATTATTCCAAAAAAAGGATTTTAAGGATGAAACAAATAAAACGTACCTCCGTGAGAAGAAGAACTGGGCCAAAAATTTCCTCCTGCACAAGCGTAACAGACAGTCAAATTTAAGTCTAAATTTCAAGTCTCCTTATTCATTAAAACTCTTAGGTGAACAATTACAGATGGGAGATTAATGAGAAAATACCTTGTAGCACTCCATGTCGGAACTAACATCTGCTAAGATGGTTGGGCCAATAAAGTTGCCAGATTCATATCCGGGGACCTGCAAGACATGCATGTAAGAGAATTAAGAGAATTAACTGACAGGTAAATATCAGTTCCTATGCTATATTATTATTTTTTGAAACGGCAGTTCCTATGCTATATATCTAACAGGTAAATTGATCTGTCATATACAAGGATTGGAGGTAAATATCAGTTCCCATGCTATATATCTAACAGGTAAATTGATCATATACGAGGATTGGGTTTCATGGCATTCACGCAGCCGATAAGCTTGGGGCCATCCAATCAAGATCAAGCGGTCCAGATTTTAATCTCAATTTTATATTAAACAAAAATTAAAAACTGATTTAAGATCTTAACCATCTGATCTTGATCGGACGGTTCAAGGTGCTGACTGCATCAACCCCAACTGTGCCTGATCCAAATTCTCATTTATACAAGAGAAACGGTAAGGAAATGTGTAAAAAATATGAAATGATAAAAATGGTAGAGAATATAAATGCTACCACTATACTTCTTCCATCGAGCAATAGTCTGGCTCCACTTTCAAATCCAGATTGAATTGATTTGTGGATTCGCTCCTTTGCCTGCGCAGTAAGTGAGAATATTTAAGAAACATATACACAAGATTCATGTAGAAATTTATGCACTGAATGCCTATGACAGTAATTCTTAAACAATTCTCAGAAGATTGGATATTAAATTTGAGTTCAATCAAGTTCAAAACACAGTAAAAGTAAAATAAGAACTATATGACACATACAAACCTGTATGCTAATGACTGGACCAAGGTCTGCATCAGCTTCAGTTCCAGCATTTACTTTAAGAGCTTTGGCACGCTCCACAAGTATACTTTCCCTGGACAATCAGTGTGAAGACTAAAGAATGAAATTATAGTTAAATACTTATCAGTGCATGGTTAAGAGTAAGTTTTACAAGGATGAAAAAGAACTAAGTCAATTTCCCCAAGACAATTTTATTGCAAGTCCAAATACGACAACAGTTTTTTCTCTTGCTGCTCTGGGGGAGAGCATGAAATTGCTTCGAGTGAAAGATGCTACTTTAAAAATCAAAATAACAGGGATTTCATAAGAAACTAATTGAGTATCATACCACGGTTTTGAGCCTCCAACAAAAACAACTGTACTTAGAGCCATACACCTTTGTCCAGCAGCACCAAAACCTGCAGCAATTAAAGCATTTACAGTAGCATCAACACTTGCATCCGGCATGACAACTGCGTGATTTTTGGCCCCCATGTTAGACTGCAAAACAAAATTTCATTACGTGCAAAACTTTGATCATGGGCATGGGTAGAAAGAAAAAATTTCACCATAGAAAGGAGAAAACTAAGACTTAGTGCATCCACCTGAACACGCTTCCCTTTAGCAGCTGCTCTTGCATATATGTGCATTCCAGCCTCAAATACAAAATAAGATAATCAAATAAGGATACGTAATGAATGACTATCATTTGAAAGAAAGAGAATTTAAATCACTTTCATTTTTCTTTCTTTCTATGTAGGTGCAACAAACAGTAAAACGACTCAATTCTGCTGTCATACGATTTGATTGACTTTGATTAAATAATTCACTTTATCATAAGTGTAAAAGAAGAGGCATCCCGTAGAAGCAGTGAAGTTTGAGAGAAAAAATTTGATGACTTACAACATTTGAACCAACGAAAGATATAGCTTTGATATCATCATGATCACAAATAGCATTCACAGTATCCTGTCACCAATTGAATTATCACAATCAACAATAAACAAGAAAAACAAAAAACAGCTAGGGGCATTGATGCATCACAATGTGAAAAGTTATGTGCAAATATCTGATTTAAAATTTGAGTACACGATAATATTACCAAATGGCAAATTATGAACACTTGAGATCCTTTACTTGGAAAGTATCACAAGAAAATGGAGAACAGAAGTTTAATTAAAATAAAGGTTATGGCATACATGGGCACCATGAACTATGTTTAAGACACCCTCTGGCAAACCAGCTTCCATTGCCAATTGTGAAAGAAGCATAGAAGCACCTGAAAAAATGCAGAAATTAAAATATGACCGCCAATTTTCTCTGCCATAAGCTGTAGGAAGCAAAAAATACGAGTCATGAAAGCTGACAGAAGACTGTATACTTGTGAATACCATAGTAGCATACTACATGTACCATCACAAGTGTAGGGAAGAAAAACTAGTGGATGGCTGATACAATTCAATTCTACGCTACTAAATGGATCAATAAGACCACTTTATTATTCATCATCAAGTAAAATTAATATAGTCTTGTCAAACCAACTGTAAGATATGACATTGCTCCTAAAACATTCTTTGAAATTTCCTTAGTGAGGATCACATTCACAACCAATAAAATGAAAAATATTTAAATGTAATGAGAAAGGAAGGGTTAACAGAATTTTAACTTCTAGAGCATCAAATTTTTGGAGTATTGTTTTCTTGCTTGACAGTTCAAAATCTCCAATTTATTAATATCCAGATTAGCAATATAGATGAGATATGCAAGCGTAGTGACTGGGAAATCCTAATGGTTTAGTTAAGAAGAGGAAATAAGAAAGGTGTTCAGTTTATTCAAAAAAAAATGAAAAATTAGTCCTGGTGGCCGCTACAGTTCAGGTTGATATTTTATAAATTCTACAATGCTAATAATATAACAAAGGAGCATAAGTTTGCTTTGAATTACACAGAACATCGTGTCCTTTATCCATTTTATTCAACATTAAGTTCCATGTCAAGGAGTTAAGTCCAGGTAAACAACCGCAATAAGTAAAAAAATTACCTGGATCTTTCTCTGATGGTTTTAGGATGAAGGTATTGCCACATGTAACTGCCACTGGGAACATCTGCATAATGATCATAGACATTTGGAATTTGTAACGATGTCTTTATCAATAACAGGATTTTCAATCTTGTATCCAATACAATACTCTATACATGTTTTTATTCCCATAAGTAACAATAACATGGGAAGAGACAACTTCAGAGCTATTTCTAGCCTAATCTTTCTCTACCATTATGCATAATTTGACCATTCCTATCTCATTCATGTTGACATGGATTACATAAACAAAATGCACAGATTAATTCCATGTTCAAAAAATCAACACAAAAACAAGTAGAGGTCAGCTTACCCACAGGGGAATCATTGCAGGAAAGTTAAAAGGACAGATGCCGGCACAAACACCAAGTGGTTCTCTAATGCTGAAAGTATCAATTCCATGTGATACATTGGAAACATACTCTCCCATCTGTAGTGTTGCCATCCCACAAGCATGTTCAACCACCTCTACATGACGCAAATCAAAATGTGCAGAAAACACCGGCACAAATAATTATGAACTCAACCATGATCTCATCACAATAACTTCTCAAGCAACATATTATAAAAGACCAACCTAAACCACGGAATACATCTCCCTGTGCATCCTTTAACGTCTTTCCTTGTTCGGTGGTCACATTAAGGGCTAGTTTATCCTGAAACAATTATAAATTAGTGATAGTATTTCAAAAAAATTAAAATTTCTGTGATATAGCGCCAAAATCATAGAACACTGTAAAGTGTTAACCATATCTCTGCGTATAAGCTCTTGGAACTTCAACATAACACGTTGGCGTTTCGTGATTGGAGTGTTACGCCATGATGGAAATGCCTTCTTTGCTGCAGCCACTGCAGCTTTAAACTCTTCATTTGTAGTCAAAGGAACTTGTGAAACAACTTCTTGTGTGGCCTATTATATCAAACAATATCAACATTAGAAGCACGCCTTTCTCAAAACCGCAAACATTAAACTCAACTATAAGCTCAATATAAAAAAGAAAAACACTTACAGGGTTTATAACATCTATGAAAGTCAATGATTTTGACTCAACAAACTTGCCTCCAATGAGATTCGGAACCCTCTGATACAATTAAACAAAAAATGAGAGAGAATTGGAAAAATACAATGAAGAGTGCTAATGGAATTTTGCACAATCAAATTCTGACTATGTAACACCGACATTTCAGGTTGAAAGTGTCAAACATATGTGTGTCTTACACCGACACAACATGAATATCAATAATAATTTGATAAAATAACATAATTCAATATAATCATATGTGTTTGTCATGTGGTGTGCTGGTGTCAAACACTGACATGTATAGGACATGTGACACACCTTCAACCAACCGTGTCCGTGCTACTGAAATAAACAAAACTTATTGTTATCCAAATTCAAAACCAAAAATCCCCTTTTTTTCTTGTTCATTTCAATTTGGTGAATTCATCCTAACTAGTACAGTGAACAACATTAAAACAAATTGAAGCCAACACAAAATGCAGAAACTTTCAAATTCTATTGCAATATTTATGAGGAAAAAAATTGGATTTTTTCAGTAATGAGTGAGTTCAGAGATACCCATTAATGGAGAAAAAGGTTGAGCTTACCAGGGGATTAGGTTGTGTTGAAAAATGAGAAGTTGCCATGATCAATGTGTTGAGTGAAACAGTATTAAAATTTGATTAGATTTTCAAATTTCAATTATTGTTGTTAATCATTCAGCTATGTTAATTAAGTAAATATAAAGCGGGAACATAAGCAATGTGCTTTATTATTTGGGGAAATTGTCTTATTTGTGGTGAATGTGCAATTCGAACATTATTGGATTCGATTTGGATTTGATAAGTCCCACATGTTTGTATTTAATTTTAATTTAATTTAATTTTTTTTTTTGAAGGATTAATTTTCATTTTTTAACAAGTTTTTCTTTTAAATGTTCTTTTTATTAACAATTTTTTTTTTAGGGTTAAATAAGTTTTTCGTCCCTGTAAATATAACGAATTTTGATTTCCCTATAAAATTAAACTAAATGTTTTCATCCTCACAAAAAAATTTATTTTGTTTTTGGTCCTTAATGGATATAATTTTAACGTGTTTTTGACATTTTTTGAACATAGTATGAATATATAAATGTCGAATATAATAAACGGACATAACATGGATACAATTTGAACATAAAGGAGTTATAATTTTGCCATTTATATGAACATAAAATGACCATTAAGGATGAAAAACAAAATAAAAAAATTTGTGAGGATGAAAACATTCAGTTTAATTTTTTAGTGACTAAAATCAAAATTCGCTATATTTATAAGGACGAAAAACTTATTTAACCCTTTTTTTTTATAATTCATGTGTAATATCATTTTTATTATGTATGGTAAATTATCACATGGTGTCTATAAGTTGATTTAGTTAGTACTTGTTAACATGTGTGTACTTTAATTAGATAGAGATAATTTTATCATTCATACATGAAAAATTATAGTTATATATAAATGATAGAGTCATATCTATCTAACTAAAGTACACGAATGTTAACAAGTAACTAACTAAATCAACTTGCATACATACATGTAAATAATCAAAATTGATGGACCCATGTAAATAATAATTGTTACAATTATTGTTGTTTTCTTTTTCTTATTTGGTGGTAAATCGCTGATTTCAAGGGAAAGAAAGTCTCGTAATTCGAAGTTCCTCTATTTTATAGCATGAATGAACTCTGATGATTTAGTTTTTGATCGGGAGGTAAGTAAAATCTATCAAAAAATTATTCAATCCAAAAATCAAACTCATAATACCACTATTTGCTCCTCTGTTTGCGGTGGTTTAATACGATATTATTTTGAAAACTTCATCAAAGGATTAGATTGCAATATTGGAACTTCTAGCTACTGCTATTCTACTACTACTTTGGTTGAGCCTTGGGCTCCTTTCTTGAATCTCAAGCTCACATGTGGTCAGGGTATTACTTCTCCTTTTGTGGAATGTGATCCTCGTGTTGTTATTAAGATTGTTCGATGCACTTTCAACTTATATTATAGTTTTTCAACCTCTCTTACTTGACATTCTTTGTCTTATCCATCTTCTAATTTGTCGTTAAAGCATATTTAGAGGGAAAATGAACTCTTGCATTGAGTTCCTTACCAACTTATGTCACTATGACTACTAGAATATAAAATATTCATTGTATAAATTATTAATATATTGTATATTAGTTAGAGATAATGAGGTGGTATCTTTCTCTCTCAACATAAATATGCCGAAGAGATAATTGAGAGAGCTTCCATGTCATCTTGCAAACCAGTCTCTACTCCCGTAGACACTAAAGCAAAACTCAGTGGCCTCTCAGGTAACCCCTCTCATAATCTATCTGAATTTTTTTTTTTTTATAACCAAGATTTTAAACTTCATTAACCAGAACTTTCAGATGTTTAAGTATACATATATCCCTTTAATAGAATTCATTCTCGTGGGTGTTTCATTATGCACTAATATGTATTTATACAATGATATTGTATTGGACCTCAAATATCTCTAACTTGGACATCAAGTATATCTAACTTGTGCCTCAATTATCTCTAACTAATATACAATATATTAATAATTTATACAATAAATATTTTATATTCTAATAATGACTCCTTCTCTCAGATGATTCTTCAATCTTCTTGTTTCTCTTTATCTATTAAGTTTTAGTTTGATCTAATGAGAAGTAACATCCCTATATTATTAGTTTCTTAGTCTTTGTAATTTTCTTCTCTATAAAAAAAGATCTCTTAAAAAAAAAGTATTGAAGAATATTTTCTTGATTATTTTATAAATATTATATTCGTTAAGATTTTTATTTTATTTTATATATTTTGGTGGTGAGACTTTAATGCTTACAAATCTTTTGTTTTGCACTATCTTAGATTGGAACATCATTCTCAATCTTAAATTACTTTCTTTCATTAAAAAATGCTAAGAATATTACTGTTTACATTTTAACTAATCCATTTTTAAGTTAGTTTTTTCTTTTTTTAGCCTAATTGCTAAAAATTCATTATTTGTGTAATTTTTATTCTAATTGTAACCTTTATTTAAGTATCTTCTTTAAAAAAATTTCACCTAATCAAATTATCAAATTTCTTCTCAAACAAATTATTAAATTTAATCCTCTCAAAAAGAATTTAAAATTTAATCGAGTAAATCATCAATTTGATCTCTGTCTTTGTAAGTGATTTTTAAATTGGTCACTGACTATTAATATTTCAAAATAATCTTTGTTTTTGTCAAAAGTTTTTCAATTAAGTCCATCGTCATGTGGAAAAACATGAGTCTAATTGAGAAACTTTTGACAATATTTTAAAATAGTTATTGTCTTTGCCAAAAGTTTCTCAATTAAACCCATGTTTTTATGTATTTTTCACATGACGAGAGACTTAATCGAGAAACTTTTGACAAAGACATATACTATTTTAAAATATTAATAGAGTCATGAACTAATTTGAGAATCACTTAAAAAAAGAGACTAATTTAATGGTCTACTCAAATTTAATCTAATCTTTAAATCAATCTAAAAATTGTTGATGGTGTACCAAAAACTAAAAACCCACACACATACACACACAACAAGAAGATTAGAAGAACACAATGATTCTGAGTCTGAATTTGAATCCTCTGCAATGCAATTGCATTTGCATCTCATTCATCACCAGAAGATTCCTATCCACTGTGGTCCCCACACATTCCCCTTCAGACCATATAAAAACCTTGGTTTCAAAGGGTCTTTATCACCAAACACTTCAATTTTTCACACAACTTCATTTATCTGCTCACCATTCCAATTCTATCCCTTTTGTTCTTCCATCAGTGATCAAAGCTTGTTCCTTTACCCAATTTCATGCATTTGGCACACAGCTTCATTGCTTAGCACTTGTTTCGGGCTCATACACCGACCCCATTGTCTCGAATTCAATTATTTCTATGTATGCGAAGTTTTCTGATATCGAATCAGCACGCCAAGTGTTTGATACAATGCCTCACAGAGATACCATCACTTGGAACTCTATGATCAATGCGTATTTGCAAAATGGGTTGCTTGTAGAAGCTCTGCAAATGTTGAAAGATTTTTACTTTCTTGGTTTTCTTCCCAAGCCGGAGTTGTTGGCTAGTATGGTTTCTATGTGTGGGAAGGAAATGAGTTTGGGTTGGAGGATAGGAAGACAGATTCATGGTCTTGTTGTTGTTGATGGGAGGATACGAATTCAACATTCGGTTTTTCTGTCAACAGCTTTTGTGGATTTCTATTTTAGGTGCGGTGATTCTTTGATGGCTCGAAGTGTGTTTGATGGGATGGAGATGAAAAATGAGGTTTCGTGGACTGCGGTGATATCTGGTTGTGCCAATAATCAAGATTACGATGTAGCTTTAGCGCGCTATAAAGAAATGCAGGTCGGGGGTGTTAACCCAAATAGAGTAACACTGATTGCACTTTTAGCAGCTTGTACAAGGCCAGGCTTTGTTAAGTATGGAAAGGAGATTCATGGTTATGCCTTCCGTCGTGGGTTTGATTCATGTCATAGTTTTTCATCAGCTCTCATAAACATGTATTGTGAATGTGGAGAATCACTGCACCTTGCTGAACGGATTTTTGAAGGGTCTAGTTTAAGAGATGTGGTGCTGTGGAGTTCAATCATAGGGAGCTATGCGCGAAGAGGAGAGAGCGACAATGCTTTGAAGCTTTTTAATAAGATGAGGACTGAAGAAACTGAACCAAACTATGTAACTTTATTGGCAGTGATATCTGCATGTACAAACTTATCTTCATTAAAGCATGGTGGTGTAATCCATGGTTACATCTTGAAATTTGGAATTGGTTTTAGCATCTTTGTCTGCAATGCACTTATAAATATGTATGCCAAGTGTGGTAGTCTAGATGATTCTCGCAAGCTATTCCTAGAAATGCGGAGTAGAGATTCGGTTACATGGAATAGTATGATCAGTGCCTATGGCTTTCATGGATATGGAGAACAAGCTTTACAGCTTTTTTATGAAATGAAAGAGAGAGGAGTGAAGCCTGATGCAGTCACATTTCTTGCAGTCTTATCTGCTTGTAATCACGCTGGCCTTGTCACTGAGGGACAACAGTTATTTGAGCAAGTAAATGCAGACTGTGAAATTCCAATCACTATAGAGCATTATGCATGCCTAATTGATCTTCATGGAAGGTCAGGGAAACTTGAAGATGCTTTCGAAATTCTGAGAACAATGCCTATGAAACCGAGTGCAAGAATATGGAGCTCTCTTCTATCGTCCTGTAAGCTTCATGGAAGACTAGATATTGCAGAATCACTATCATCTCAGCTTATAAGATCAGAACCAAATAATGCTGCTAATTACACATTGTTGAGTATGATTTACGCCGAGAAGGGTCGTTGGCTTGATATAGAACAAGTGAGGGAAACCATGAAACTACAAAGATTAAGAAAATGTTATGGATTTAGCCGCATTGAGGCAGGCCATTAGATTAAGTTTCTAGCAAAACAATGCAGAATGTTTGAACTTTGAAGGCTAGCTTTAGATAGGGTCAAAAAGCTTTGACAAGAGAGTTTTCTTGGAACTTTTTTGCCTCTCAACCAAAGAGCATGTGATTTGTCCATTAGTGTGTTAATTGGGGAGAGGAAGTTGGTTGTGGAAAATCAAAGAATTGGACAATGATCAATGGAAGTTGGGCTGATTCACGTGGAATTTGCTTCTTCCAATGCAATGTGTTATAGCCGAATAAAGCAAAAAGAAAAGGAAACATTGTAATGTACTAATGTTTGTTAGCAAGGTTGCATTGGCACCTAAGCCTGTGCCTGCATCGATCTTCAAGAAAATCATAATTACGTGTGAAAAAAGGAGAATGATCAAAATTGAACTAACAACAGCTTGCATAATTACTTTATGTTTAAAATTTAATCTGAAGTTAAAAAATAAAAATAAAAAGGAAAATTTACATATTTATTTGATAAGTAATTTTAAGGAAAATTATTTCCATTATCCAAATTCCATTTGAATCAATTGAATTTCTTAGAATTTTCCATATCCTTGCATTTTAAAATTTTCTCATTACACCTTAAAATGACAAAAATACTCTTAATCCCTTTTTAAATTGCCAATATTTAATTGAAAAGAAAATAAGGAAACAATAAAAAAAATTAAAAAAATTGGTTGTAATCCTCATTGGTAAATAATTGAAGTTATAGATTCTATTTATGGCAGTTTATTTTGGAATGTGACAATTTCTTTTCTATATATGTTTTAATTTCCAATGAATTAAAAAGGTAAATAGATGGTGTTAATATTATGGGTGCTCATATTTAAATCGGTTCAAATTAAAACCGTAGGTCAATCCAAAATACTAAAAACACGAATTTATTGGATGTTCTTTTACAAAAATCGCTTCAATTATATTTCAATTTTGTTTTTAAAAATCGAACTAATTCGCTTTCATATGTTTTAATACTGACACCCTCCGATCATTATTATAAACAAAACAAAAATTAGGTTCATTCAATAAATGATGTATGCACTCACATAGATCACTTATTCAATAAGCCAAAAATGTGAATATTTTTGCTTATAATAGTGACCAAAATGTGTATATATTAATGATGTGTTTTTTTGAGTGTGGTTCATGTCTCATTAACACTTTACCATGATTTTAAGATGCTACATTGAGCCAAAAATGAAACAACTACGAATAGGTAGTCTGTTGTTTCCACGCTTAGTTGACGTGAGTTTTAAACGTGACTTTCAATTTCTCCAAACACACAACTTATACATGACTGTACGGTGTCATCACGTTTTGCTTCTTTTGTTCCAAACACAATTACAGACAACATTAAAGTCTTTGCTTCTTTTTCCAAACACTGCATACATCAACTAACATTTGTGTGTCAAGGACAGCATATATATCTTGAAGACTAATCTCTTCATTTTAGGGTAACTTCGTTTATGATTAAAATGAAACTTATAGTTTATGCATATACTTCAAACTTCAAAGTGATATCACTTCATTTCAAACATATAGGTTTTACAAGCTAACCATAAAAAACGGGGCAGTGATTACATAAATAAATGCCTTAAGGAAGGTCACTTTCTTCCAATGAGTGTAGCCTCACTTGTCTGTCCTACGACACAAGCTACACTTAATACTAGCAGTAGTGGCCCATTTGATTCAACCTCCACGTTATGTTTATGACACAATATATAAATACATTCAAAAACTTAGGCAAATAAGAATTGATGTAAAATCATTGTTCAAAGTGAGCGATAACAGTAAGATTGTTGGTGGTGCACTTCACTGTCTTTAACGCGACTGTTACCAATCACCTAACTGATTTTAGTCTTTATGTTGCTTTAACATAAATATATGATTATCATCTTACATAGTGAGGAAAGGAAATAAAAAATATAGGGAAAATATGATGGTGTTTAATTTTCTTTTTCAGCCTGAAAATCCATTTCTTGCATGGTTAATCAGAAACTTTGCAAAAATTAAAATTAGATCCTCCACGGCTGCAGCATGATGCATCTGCAAGAACCAGGTACGCAAAAATCGAACGGTTTCTACAATTGCGCATCATATGGATGTGTATCTGAAAATATTGGACAGTGTATCAGAATTAAAGACAGCAGTGTCACAAACATTATTATAGTACTAAAGGAAACAAGAGATGCACACTGTGTGAGCTTTTTGACCTTTTGGCAACACGAAAAGGAACCCTTGCTTACCAGCTGAATGAAATCTGTGAACTTCACTATTACATGTCATTGTTTCATGCTAGCAAGAAGATTCAACACCCTTTCTCCATCCCCCTTCTTCAATCAATCAAGAGTTAAAAAATGATCACAGCATAAGCCGGACATATTAGAAAAATGTATAAGTTCTAAAAATCCTTAGTTAGGTGTGTCCAATAACAGACAAAATATCCAAAAGAATCATAGAAAATGTATACTAGTACACTACACAGTGCAGAATCACATGTTGAGTCTCAAACTTGATTTGGAGGACAAAAATAATCCTAAATTTAATCAAAAGCATAATGAAATTCCTCCAAACAATACATAACAGATTAGTAAACCATAAAATTGAGGCAAATTTACAATAAAATTATCAAAAACAACAATACGAAAAAGGTCACTGTTACCAGTTTACACACACCCCATCTTTGCAATGTTGTGTTCCAAATGCAATTATCCGTTTATCAACTTTACACTAATCTACCTGAAACTGAAATTGAAACTTGATAGGCTAATCTACTATAGCATATGTACACAGCATTACATGCCTAAAACCATAATCAGATGCTTGCAATCAAGTGCTTCATGAAATTCATTCACAAGACTAATGTAGCATAACTGAAATCCATTCACAAGACTAATGTAAGTTGGATCACTTGAAATCCATTCCACTATGACAAAAGATACAAACTTATCATATCACAATAATTATTGGATAATTTAGATTCATTGATGGATAAATACAATTTACAACGGGGAGAAGAAAAATGATGCAAAAGGAGTTTCCAATTAGCAACTATGAGACAGATGAGAACATTTCCATTTAGTGTGATTCACTATCACCTAAAGAATCATCTAGATCATATTCAACAGAGAAATTACAAAACTCCCTAGCAAAATCAGCACCTTCAATTAACTCAATTTCATCATCCCTCATAAACTCCCTCAGTTTCTCCTTAAAAATCCCCAACTCTTCCTCCAAAAAGCTCTTCTGAGACTCAAGCTGGACAACATCCCACCTCAACGATTCAATCACTTCGTGATCATACTCTTGTCTCTCCTCCACCATCCTCCGAAACTGATTCGCCTCAATCTCAACCGAACTCTTCTCATTCTGCAGCCTCAAAATCATTGCCATTGCCTCCTCTGCAGCAGTAGAAGCCGCTGTACGTTCTTTCTCGATCTCAGCACACGCAGCAGCATATCTCTCCCTCTCCATTTTCACCAATTTCCTTAGCGACATTACATCAAACACCTCATCTTCCAAACCCCCATCCATATCTTTGTCATCCAATCCCACCAACCCATCATCACATTTCACATTAGATTTCAATTGGGTATCCAAATTAACAACCTTTTGCGGTTTTCTCAATCTGGGTGTATCAGAAAATCGAAGAATCTTAAAACAGATACCGAAAATCAAAACAAGACCAATGAGATTAAAAATACGAGAGAAGTAACCAAGGAGAACAATACCACAACCAAGTTCACTAGCTTGTGTGAGGAAATTGAAAGTAGAAGGAAAATCCATGAAGAGAAAAAAACGAAGAGAAAAACGAAGAAATTTGTGGTAAATGCCAAGAACAGAGTGATGTAGAAAAATCAACAAACAAAAACGACCCAGAGTCTGCATCTGCATCATCTGGGTTCGATTTTGACACAACACCCAATCTTAACGTTAAAGGGTGTTGTTGTTAGCGTTACCTTAAATAAATTAAATAAAACACACTCCAATAACCCAACAAACACAATACAAAAAACACTAATTAGGACAAAACAAAAACTAAAATTTGTTGTGTTAGTTATTAGGTTATTGGGGTATGATTAAGATATACGTAGTGTCATAAGTGTTAGTGGTATATGAAGCGAAACGTGAAAGAAAAAAATTGAAATGTGAAGAAGAAGAAGATGAAGGAAGAGATCGGTTATTCTATGGTCCCTTGTTTGTGTCTCAGACCAATTAGAGGTTGAGATTTTGATACCGTTAGGGACATTATTATATTATAATCATAATAAATTATTAATCTTTATCTTTATTTTTTTTAGAGGTAATCTTTATCTTTATTGTTATTTAAGGTATAAAGTTATTGTGTTTATTAATTAGATCCACAGGTTATAAAAACTATGATACTAGTATCCATTGTATTATGAGAACCAAGAAAGGAAAAAGAAAATATCCATGGTATTATCCAGTTTTATATCTATATTTTTTGGTCAAATGTTTGATATATTTTTATTTTTATTTTATTATATTTTAATAATCAAATTTTTTTTTATGATCAAATAGTAACAAGTGATTAAACGTGTTAAAAAAATATATTTTAATTCATGGTGAACGCAAATTAAATTCTACTATTTTTTATAAATTGAGGCTTAAGAATTTTAAGTGTTACTTAAGAATTTTTTGCGTACAATTATAAAAACTAATACTTTAAACCAAAAGACTTTAGAGTTTTAGTTCGTGTATTATTTGAAGTTAGATTTAAACTCAAGTTCTCCAATTAAGACAAAGACGATATGAACTATCGCATGCAATATTTTTTGCTTATTTTTAAATAGTTTATAAATAATATTTATTAAATATGATAAGATTAGGAACATATTTTTTCATGGAATGAAATTTTGTGTGAATTAAAATGAAGTAACTTTGTGGATGATTTTTCCCGTTAAATTACGGTTAAATTTGTAAATATCATATTAATTTTGCTTCCTAGAGGTAATTGCTTCTTTTGACATAATTCCTAAAGATAATGATAAATTAAGATATACCGGCACCGCCAATGATAAATATTTGAAAATTTACAATCAAAAGAATAAATGAATATTTGGGAATTTCTCTGCTACAATTTTACTATAAAACTTTTTTTTAGGGAATTTTACTATAACACCTTTTTTTTTTGGTAGTGATTTTACTATAACACTTAGAATGCATGAAACCTGTCTAATTTTTCTATAAAGAGCATTTGGCCTGTATTTAAAAACCTCTTTTTTTTACGCAAAAAGCTATTACCTAAAAATTATAAAAGTTGCAATTTCTTTTGTAAAAAAAAAAGTTGCAATTTCTATTGTAAAAAAAAAAAAAAAAAAGTTGTAATTTCTCCTATTGACAAGGGTTGTCCGACTTCTTTTTTCTATTACTAGACCATTGACCCGTGCTGACGCCCGGGTCATATAAGAGAACAAATACAGCGGAAATAAGAAAGTAAAAACTTTACTTGAATCAAAAAAATAGTATGATTCAGTTCATAAAATTAATTGCCGCAAACGTTTTTAATGTACAATATTAAACAATTTCCATGACATCAACCATGTTACGGTAACATGACATATAAATTTGATGGCATAATTTATTGACGAAAAGAAAATCCAATGTCT
>Ga0315913_1003435_pt1 | contig 19027 bp, 7 predicted proteins | sample MpolsnodulesMG_FD_207736 | JGI IMG/M metagenome (GOLD analysis project Ga0315913, IMG submission 207736) | Medicago polymorpha root nodule microbial communities from Los Angeles, California, United States - small nodules | ecosystem: Host-associated > Plants > Roots > Nodule | place: USA... | reverse complement strand
GCATAATAGAGAGAGACAGGAGCTGACAACAGTTTGGTTTATATAAGGATCAGGGCAGTTCACTGATCATATTTTTATGCAGCAGTTCAGTTCGCACAAAATGCAAACAGTTCAGTTTTTTTAAGGATCAGGGCAGTTGGGTTCTCGGTGCAGTTCAGTTTTTTGGTTATATGAACAACCCTAACTTCCGAGGATGGCTTTTTTGAATTATATAATATTCTTCCCTATGAAAAGAATATGGTACCATTGAATTCAAGAATCGGATCCAGTTGAATTTATCAATATCCTTCTACAACTTTACCCCTAAAGAAGAGGAAGTGCATGGCAAGAATCAATTCTATCATGTAATTGTCATCAAACGAGACAAGCTCTAACTATCACAAATGGATACACCATTGACAAATAAAAAATACAAATATAAGGGGCATTCAGTGTAGAGTTCAAAAACATACTCTCATAATGCTGCTTGTACATATCGACCAAACGAGTGCCAATTCCTTTTCTATAATATTCCCAGTCTATGGGCTCAGGCTCCTGCGATTAATAAGAAATGATATACATAAGAGCTATGAAGCATAGACACAGACACCTGACACATCAACACCGGTAATAATTTGATAACTCTACAAAATTGGATGTAATTACAGGTGTGTGACCTTTCAGACACACTAACAAGTGTCGGACATCGGACAAGCCTTCAATTAGAAGTGTCGGTGCTTCAAAGTATGAAAATAATTTGTATAGCATTTCGAATACAAGATATATTAAAGACGCCTCTAAGCCTCGTAGCTAAATACATAATACAGCAAAACTAGTATTCAAAACATGATGAAAGGTGTACAACTAAATGTTACACAACAGAAACATTAATTTTTTTAGCATCAAAAACACGAAAAATAATTTCTTGAACCATTTTCCAAAAATCATTACAGAGGTAGAAGATGCAATAACTCAAAATGCACGTCTTGGAATTAGCTTAATGCGTTCAAACATCTCAATAAAATGATAAAAAAAAAAAAACCTAAAATGCACCAAAACACGATTATCATCAACCAATTCAAAATTGACGATGAAGAGAAACATAATACGACTTAAACTAATTCAAATCTATAATCACTTTTTCAATTTTAACCTAAAAGTCCAATCGATCTAGCATCTAAGAACAAAATGAAGGTAAATCGGAATCATAAATACAATAACGAGAATGAAATTAGAGAGATCTGTGAAGGAATCTAGCTACCTGGCTGAACTTTGTTTCAAGTTGAGTGTTAACTTCGTCGAAAGCGCGACGAAGATTGAAGAATTCACGACGAGCTTCATCGGTGACGAGAAGCTTAGCCATTCCGTCCCAATCGATCTTCTTCCCGGCCTTGAATGCTACATCTGTAACTTTTTTCACTGTTCCGCTCATTTTCGCTTTCGCTTTTCTCTTTTCTCAGAACGCGATTGTGATTCTTGTTTCTGCTTATGCTCTGAATTCGCCTTCGCACCTTGACACTATCGTTACCAGAGGTACCAATGTCACGTGGTAACTGGGCCGGGTTCTTTATGGGCCGGACCATAAGATTTTACCATCGGGCTTTAACTTTGGAAAAATGGCATTTGAGAGTATTATTATTTTTCCCGCCCTACCCATTTCTCGCACGCCCTGTTTTTTTTACAAAAATACCCATGAGGTTTTTTGGATTTTAAAATCTGAAATAATTTTTCACTAATTCAGATTTTATAATCCGAAATATGCTTATGTATAATCGACAATCAAAATCTCTCACATTTTAGCAATTTTGAATTTTGTTTAGCAGTTTTGAATTTTGCTTTTAAAAACAACCAAAAAACCAAGTAAAAATAATGTTAAAAACCTGTCAAATAAAATCATCAAAATACCACCAAAAAATATCATCAAAAATTCTAAAATCAAATAAAACTAATGCAATTTTTTTTGGGATTTTTCTGAGAATATGAAAAATAAAAAAATAAAAAATGGGTCTAAATGATGAAATTTTGGATTTTGAGGGGAAGAGTCACATAAGAACAACTAGATTATTAACAATGACCCAAAACAAATGGATGAGAGTTATGAAGAATAATAATATCTTTAAAATGACTCTCCATGTTACAAACATGTTTAAAATTTTTGCTGATACAGTTCAAATTATATAATCCGAACTGTTTTTCCCTTGAAAAGTGGTGTTTAGGGGGTGTTCGGATTCTATAATCCGAAAAAATCAAGTGACGCACCCTATTTTTTTTGAAGTTTTCAGATTATAGAAGAACTCATTTTTTCACCCTATAACAAAGGAAAAACTTAGTTCGGATTATAAAATATGAAAATCACAGGGGCAGTTTTGGAAGAAAAAAACACAAGGCGCGTGAGAAAGGCATAGAGTGGAAAAAATAATATTCATTTGAGAGTTGCTCTTCTCCCATTTAGAATTGTTCATTCCCCTAAAAATGTCCAACGTGAGTTAACTCACGTTCGACTATTTTCAATGTGAGTCAACTTACATAAGGCATTTTTCAGCGTGAGTTAACTCATGTTGACACGGAAATAAGCAAAAATAAATGGAAGAAGAGCAATTTTCATGGAATTTTAATTAATTCTCTCCTTTATTTAAAGTTTTGAATATATGCAAGGTTAAATTACACCAGGGATCCTTTAAGTTTGAGGCTTGTAACAAATTGGTCATTTAGGTTATTTTGGTCTCACATAAGTCATTTAAGTTTGAGCTTTGTAACAGATTAGTCATTTAAATTATTTTGGTCACACATAAGTCTTTAAGTTTATAAACGTTAATTCAATTTCGATGGGCAAGTCCATACAAAGTTTTGCTCTTGTTTAGAACGGGGACCCCGCAAGTGGGCAGTGGAATTGGTCCCCTCGGATTAGTCGGTCCTTGGATTGGATACAGAGTTTTAAAAAAAATGTTTAAAAACGTTTTCAATTTAGTTATTTCGTTAACCAAAACGATGATGTCCCAGAACGACTAAATTGAAAACGTTTACAAACTTAAAGGACTTATGTGTGACCAAAAACCAATCTGTTACAAACCTCAAACTTAAAGGACTTATGTGTGACAAATTTTTTTTTAAGGACCAATCTATTACAAACCGTAATTTTCCATATATGCATTCAAAAGGTTTTCAATATATGGTTTTTTATTTATATAATCGAATATTTGATTTTAAAACTGTTTTCTTTTTCTGAAATTTTATTTTTTTACTAGATTCTGAAATTATATTTACAAAATAAAAATGTGGTGTTTACGCCTACATCAAATAAGATAGAAAGAAAGAATTTACCGACATAAATCAAAGTGAAAATAGCAAGACTGATTCATAGATGTTTACAATTTATCGTCTTATCCTACTCGAGATGAAACTCAAACAAATATTTTCTTAATTGATTTAGAAGTCTACTCTATAAAAAAAAAAGTCACACTTTAAGCTATAAAAAAATGATTTGGATCCTCTCATGTTTTGTTTGTTGAAAGATTCTTGTATATGTTATGCATTTGAAAATTTATTTTCTCTTTAATAAACTATATTTTCAACATGGTCCCTCCAAAGGTTAATCCTTGACTTCATCCTTTATTTGAAGTGATACTTATATTTAGAGATAGGTTTTTTCTTTCCTAAAAACACTGATAAATAAAGATATAGATAAAAAAAAAATTAATGATAAATGTTAATATTTTTCGTCTTGTCGGTATTCGAACTTTGAATATTTAACTTCTTTAACCTCTTACCTCAAGCAAGTGAGCTACCAATCCTCCAAAAAGTTAAAAAGTTATGAGTTTGATTAGTTAATGGTTTGGTGGAAAATGTATCATTGGAGGTTCTAACACAAATAAGTGTGTGTGAGTGTTATAAATTCCTAGATGCATAATTCAGTTCAAAAAAACAAAAAATAAAACCAGTTCCTACTCATCGAAAAAACAGTTGATGTAAAATTCATGGAGTCGAGAGATTAGCGGTAGAATGTTCAATTGTGTACTATTTTTTGTCAAGGTCCTTAACTTAAGGAAATTAAAAACCGGGTGAAATTCATGTTAATTAATTAATTAGTCATGCGTCTGTCCAAAAAAAAAAAAATTAGTCATGTCAATGATGCAAAGTATTCTATAAGATTTTAAATAAAAACAGTATTACAATAGAGTACGTAACACATTTGAGCTAGTCTAATGATGTTTGGTTTAAAGTTTCATGTTTGATTCCCTCCACAAGTTAAGAATGAGATTCAAACGTGATTTTTTAAAAAAACAAAAAAAAAACTACTGTAGAGTGCATTTTAAAGTAGAGTAACACAATCATACTCTGGTTTTCTTCCAACAGGCCAGTCGGTCAACTATTCTTATGATCTCAACGGTCAACAGGAGCTAGTTCAGTTTAGGGCAGTGAGAATGTATCTTGCACAATGCCTTGAGTTAAGGACTAGATATTTCTTCATCCTTTCCCTCAGCACGACTTACACTTGGTACTGGTAGTGCTTTCATATTTGTTGATTTCCACTAGATGGTTGAATAATATAGAATGCTCTTGACTCCTTATGTAAGATGTACGTCTAAACTCAAACAACCCTTACTAGTAGTACTTATTTGACGGGGTGGATAGTGACACATAGTGGAGATATAACCAACAATGCGTGCACACAATATATCTAATTAAGTCACAACATTAGTTTTGTGGCCATTTTGGTCATTGCTACTTTAGGGCTGCATCTTTATTTTACTTCTACCGATAGTAATCATTATAGTCCTTTTCAAAAGCTAAAAGTATTAAATGCACTAATCCCTTCTACTAAATTCAAGGGTTTCACACAAAATCTCCATAATCGTTAGTTAGAGAGAATTAATTAACAATCAAACAAGCCTAGTACTCGGTCATGCACGAGGGCTGCTAATTGAGGAGTTCACCATTCACTGAATCATGCATATGCATACATTGATTAGTATTACAATCGTGTGGAATTACTAGTATATGAAGAAATTTCTGATTCTATCCATTTGCTATATTTACATTAGTTTGTTTATCTAATGTCACGGAAGAACATGTGTTTAGTTAGTGACTATAATCATGAAATTGTAGAATCAAGCATATATGGTTTAAATTAAGACTCGGTTCATTGATTCCCTCATACAAATTCAAGTCATCTGTGCCCTGACTTTGAATTGCATCACAAAATACCAAGCACAACCTTTATACGTAACTGAGGAGTTATTTACCAAGATACAAAGTCGCTCGGAATGTCGAGAAGCGTAGAAGAAAAAATTATATAATTCACATGAAAGACTAAAGCTGGCATTTTGAAAAATAAGATTAAACTCACATGCTTTATTGTATCATTAAACTATTAACAATAACTTATCGAGGAAAATTGAGATTGAGGAATGCTAACACTGCACTCTTTAACAAACATATTTTTATACACATTCTTTTTGATGGCTTAAAAATTCATCCATGCCCCACATCAAATCATTTGCATTTCAAATAAATTTTGTGAAACCCATGTAAATTTAATCAATCAAAGAGAGTGTATTCTTTTGACAAAAAAAAGTGTGCTGAAAATGTATGTTAAATAATATGTTGCTAGATTAATTCTAGTGTACATGTACATATGGATGCTTTGTGAACGAAGTTTGAACAAACCAGTTAATTTAAAGTTTAACCAATAACATTGACTATGTTGGTAATAATTTAACTCGTCTCCCATAATGACATGGTTTGAATTCCACAACTAACTAAAGATCTTGTTGATGGATAATATATCAGTATTTTAGTAAGCATTTTATAAGTATTGTAGCGCTCCTTAAAAAAAAAAAAGTATTGTAGTGTTTTTCAGGTGAATCCATGAAACTTAACGTATGTGCTTTATACATATAACTTGATTAAAGCGAGATAATAATGATTATTTTACACATAATTTTGGAGAAGTTTATTTCATTCACTATAAAAAAGAATGTAAAAAATTGCTTTTCTAACGTACAAAACTTCATAAAAATACATGTAAATGACATTTTTGCTCCCAACGGTAATTAACTACCGCTGAAATTATCCGACGATAGTTAACTACCGCCGGATAAATTCAGCGGTAGTTAACTACTGTTGGAGCAAAACCATCATTTACATGTGTTTTTAGAAAGTTTTGTATGTCAAAAAAGCAACTTTCAAAAATGTATTCACATGCAACTTGTTTAAAGCTAGATACTAATAACCATATTATATCCGTCAGTTTATACAAAAACTCGAGAGATTCAAACTTAGTACACAGAGGTTAAAATGCTAAACTTTTACTATTGAGCAAACACCTCAAATATGACAACAAAATTAATTACCAATTGAACTAAAAATATATTCAAAACACTTAGCTTGTTAAATCACAAGTAATTATATATAGCAAAATATATGATGAAAACCTGGTTGGGGTTTCGATCCCCAACCATATGTGATACTTTTATATCAACAATTGTCTCGAAAGTAATTTATCAAAGTAAAAATGTATATAAATTTGGAGGTTTGGCTATGGGCTTAAAATTTCAGTGTCACAATTGTTTGATGGATTGTATATTATGAGACATGGGATCTCCTATCCCGAACAGAGCACATGGTTGTCAAAACAATATGGATACTCAATATATATACTCTTCCTTTTTAGCGGAAGTTGTAGACAATGAGATAAAGCATTAAACACTCTTGGTTTGTGTTTCTTTTTTCACCCCAAGTGGCATGCATAAATGACTGAATGAGGGTTGCAACTTGCACGTGAGAATTGAGATGACATTATAAGGTTGATTTAAACGACGACGTAGCAAGAGTTAGCAACGCGTTTTTTTGGGCAACGACAAGAATTACAAAAGGCTAAAGTTTCAAATGAATAGATTAAAACAAAACGCGTTTTAATTAGTACTTAACCAAATGATGGAAATGTTCCATCTACCTAATCATTTTTTAAGTCCCCCAAATCTAAAGAACTGTTCTCACTTCTCACTCAATATATTTTATTGGTCAGTGTCACTGCATGAAGTAAAATTAGTATAGCTTGGGATAAGCCAACTCATGAATAATACTTAAAATTCCCTTTGATGCTCATAATAGAATCAACATATAGTGGGTTATCATATCATCGCTATTAATTCATTATAATATAACATAGTGAGCTAATATGATACAATAAGCAGGGCTGAGGCAACTTCCAAATCTGCAAGGAGCAAATGATAAGTGTAGAACCTTTACTACAAAGTGCCACTTTTAAATTTTAAGATTAATTATATCCTTGATTTGTATTTTTTTTTTGGAAAATTTCCCTATAGTTTTTTTTTTGTGCTGGCCTACGTTTGAATCCCGGACCTTGCATATATTATGCATTGTCCCTACTAACTGAGTTAAACTTTTTAAAGTGTAGTATCCATATAAATTTCACCAAATAAGAGCATCTCCAATGATATATTTTTTTTATAAAACCTACTTTGACTTTCATACACTACTAAAAAAAACGGTCTCTCAATTCCACATCATACTTATGAAACTCTTACCCATTTTCTTTCAATAATAAGAAAATTATACAATTCTTAAACAACTCATATTTTTTATATTTATATTCAATGTTATTCTTGGATAATGTATCTTATTTAAGATACATTAACTATCTCTATGCTACCCATTTTGACACATCATGGTTCCTCTAATGGATTGAATAATTAAGATATAGGTTCATCAACGTATAAAGTTTCTATGACACCTTCGTTGAAAAAGCTCTAAGAGAGTGTGTTAAAAGTAATGTTAAAAAAATTATTAAAAAATTATAAATAAGTAAGGTAAAAATTGAAGTTCTACACTACGAATGCTCTAATATCTTCGGTGCCGTTGCTATCTAACTCCATCCCAATTCATGTAAACTTTTCATTTATTCAAGAATAAAGGTGAAAGGGGCTTAGCAATGCTATGTTATTGCAGACAGAAAGCTAAATTTGTAGTTTTGTGATGTTATTAGATGATAATGAAACTCTCTTTTGTCAAAATATGAAGCAACTTTCACATTGTCGACGGTTTGACAAGAAAAAGAAAGGCTACAAAACTTCATTTTCTCAATTAAAAAAAAAAAGTGAAAGGAAATAGAAAAATTAGGTGGTCCCAAACAGTAGAAGACCTGTTTCAAGTCTATGCTGACTAAAACTAAAACAGCTATTTCTTGTACTAATTTTCTTCTTCTATAACCCTTTTCTCTCTATAATCATTAGTTTAGAGAAGACCGCCATCAATTGTGTTTTTCTTCTTTTATTTTTTTTTTCCATTGTCAAAAGGTTTGGCTCATGAAGTGACTAATGAGGTATCAAATACACCATGACCCGTATCTACCATATAACTAATTAATATGACTTTTTATTACAGGAAAAAAAAACTAATTAATATGACTTTATTGAAATATTCCCTCAGTTTGATTTTCATTAGCTCTAGTCTTCCTCCACTTGGAGTTTGGAAATTAAGTTTTACAGTTACTATGGAAAGAAAGACTAATATTCTAATTAATTAATACATATAATTCATATAAATTAACTAAGATACATAATAATAATAATAATTATTCATATAAATTAATTTCATGTCCAAAGAGGCTCCCAAGCAGACCCAAAATTGTTGTCCTCTAAAAAGCAACTCATATCAACATGAGGTTGAGGCTGATTAATTATCATGTCATGGTCTGGTGATGACTGAGTACTCATTTCCATGCAAATTAGTGCCACTAAATTTGCTTGTTGGCAATGCATGTTCACTAACTCAGCTTGTGCTTTGGCTAGCTGTGTTTGTAACTCACTAACTTGTTTTTGAAGTTGACATATTGCACCTGCACACCCATAAACTGGGTCCCTTATCCTTGCATTTGCTTCATAAACCATGCTGCTCACTGCATCTGCTCTCTGAGGTTCAGGTAGTTCCTGAAAAATTAATGGAATTTTATTTTTGTTAATTACTAATGAAACTCTTAATTAAAAATGAAGTCATGATTTGAAAATGGACAAAACTTATGTGCAGTTGTTTAGGTACTTTTCGTACTATTTTTCACTTAAAATATCTATAAATAGCAAGATTTTCTCTAAATTTCTTATAACTATAAGCAAAATGTATATAAGTTAATAATAATACGAAGACTAAAGATATGCATGCTTTGGAGTGACCAGAGGGTGTAGACTTTGCTTACCTGACACTGTGTGTGTCTATATATATATGTATATATATATGCGCGCGTACGCGTGTGTAATATCAAGTTTCAGTCTAGTAATTTTTATCTTTATTTTTTCGTTTATTTAAACTATGAAATTGATATCAAGTTCATGCCCCATTGACCATAATCGTTAGACATAATGAAAAGATTCCAAAATGTGGGCACCTAATTATTTTTGACTTGTGATAAGATATAGTGGTTACACTATGGCCAGGGGGACTAAAGAGAGAAAAAAATTAAGATAAACAAGCAATATGCAAAATGTTATTTTGACTTGTCCATTGCTTTTTTTTTTCTTCTATGTAAAGATAAAAAGGTAGTGGTTGGTTAATGTAGAATGTAAAGAAGAGAGAATTATGCATAGCTTTGATGTGTTAGGAAGTTAGAAAACAACACATCATGCATGCCCATCAATTAGGTATGCTCTCCTTTTGTTATCTTTTCCATCCACTTTTTGACCAAAACCCATGATTTTGTTCCCCTAAAAATGTTATGAGACAATTCAACTAATTTTTTGTTATTTTTCAAGATAATGTCATGCCTTGAAGGTGTGAATGGATTGGTCATAGTCACAAACAAGGCAACAACAATAGAATCGCACGTATTTGTTTTAACATCATAAATATAAATGCCCAATATGTTGAAAAAAAATATTTTAGTAATGTGCAAATTGGTTTGTAACATGATGATTTTATTGTTGGTGAATTATGAATGTATGTTACCTGCAAGAACTTAATGATGTTGCTAGCTCCAAAGACTCTATGAGCAATGGTGAACTTGAGTGGATCAGTTGGAGGAAAATACGGAGCTAACACACACTTTTCAACACACCTGCGACGGAGAATCTTACAGGCAGCACAAGGGCTAACAATAATTGGTGGTGGAGGAGATGGTGGTTGAGGAGCGGCAGAGGGAGGAGAATATTGAGAAGCTGGTGAAGGGAAAGGTGTGGGAGATTGTAAAGGAGGGGAAGAAGATGAAGATGGTGTGGAGTTTGATAGCATGGTGTGAATGGGAACATGAATTGGGATTGGTAGATGAGGAGGAGAAGAAGTGGTTTTCATTATGTGTTCCATAGTGTTGTGTGAGAAACAGAGGAAAAACAGAGAGGTTAATATTGATTCAATGGATACTTTATCTCTTGCTTTGTAACATGGTATGGAAACTAAAGGGTGTGTTTGGCTATATATATAGACCAAAAGGGAAGCATGTGGGGTCAGAGTTGGTGACTTCATCTCAACGTATTATGGAAGCAATGATGACGATGTATTTTGATAAAGCCGTATAAAATATCATGATTAGATACAAAAAAAAAAGTTTTATATTTAAATTTAAACACGGTGACACACTTGCTATAGATAATTAGAACACTTCTAGTACAAATTGGAGTGTATGTTGTTTTGGTCTTACCCCTGGAATTTTAGAAAATGGACTCACATAATCTAAAATTCAATTTAGAAATAAATAAAGGAAAATATTAACAATTTAGGAATATTATCTTAGAAATTGTGTATTATACTTTTGGCAAATGCTAACTGGTGTCTTCGAAGACACATGTTAAAGAACTCATTATAAAAATATATATATTGAAACTCGTGCGTTCAACTTCTTAAAAGTTAAAATATTATATTTTCCAATGCAAAATTGTTTTTTTAGATTTCTTAACATGTGCCCTTAGGGCACAAGTTAACATGACACTATACTTTTTGAAAGTTGAAAAAAATGATTTTTTGAATGCAAATCTTATATTTTCCTTTTACTTTTGGTTTCTTAACTAGTATCCTAGGGGTATCGGTTAACAAGACCCATAACTAAAGTATGACTAAATATTGTTATAATTAATATTTAAATTTGACTTTTTCCGAACGATTCATACATAATTAGAGTCCAATAATCGAACAAACTCAATCACTTGGTAAGAGATATCAATCCCTTAAATAATTTTTAATGTCTATAAAAAAATTGTCCTAGAATTTTAGAAAATGGACTCACATTAAAATTAGTTGTTCAAATAACACAACTATGAAATAAGTGTTTTTTTTTTCATTCATTTATGAAATATGTGTTTATATTGTTGTAAAAATATATAATTTTATTCAATAGTTAATCATGACACATCACACACTCAAGCTGTGGTCAACGAAATTACTGTGTCTTTTTGTTTTGGTCAGGTCACTGGTGTGTGAAAAGTGAAAACTGGGAGAAAACAATACGACTATTCTGTTTATTTTAGTTCATTATTCTTTCAACAGAATTGTTTTATTAGGAAGATGACTATTTAATAATAATTTTACCAAAGAATAAATAAAACATGCAACGAGAAATTAGCGTATGAAATGAGACTTGCATATATATACCCGTTGTTTTCTTTTGACGCGAGTATATGAACTGAGAATTAATCGATATAGTGAAATTATGAACATTGTCAAAAAAATAATACTAATAGTAAAATTATGAATAGTTGGACTCAAATAAAGGGTGCGTTTGTTTCAGTTTAAAAAAAAAAGATTTTATGCTAAAAGAATTTAGATCTTTTTAGAGATTTTAAAAAAAATTTGAAGTTATTTTTGTTTGCTTACTAGCTATAAAAAACTATTTTTTTTTAAAAAAAGAGTTTTAACTTTTACATGTGTTACCTTTTTGTTGTTGAAAAAAAATAAATTTTAAGAAAAGCTAGCTAATCCTAATAGCTTTTCATTTTAGAATCAAAATAGATTTTTGTGATAAAATGATTTTTCTAAAAATCCTAAACAAACATTAAAAATGAAAAAAGTGATTTTTTTAAGAAAAAAATATTTTTTTTTGAAAAAAATCTTAAACAAACGGAGCCAAAAAGTCACTTTTATAATAGCTTTTTATTTGAGTTTGGGTTGTCATTAAGGATAGGTTGATTAGTGATTAAATGAAGTTTGGACCACTTATAAGAGTTTACGTGATTGAATTGGCAAAAAAACGTTAGATGATGAGAGAACAGCTCGATGCGTGCAACATGAAGTATTATAATTTATGTATGTGTTTCATGTCACACTTTAATAAATAAGAAAGTATATTTTGGAAAGAGTGTGGCAGCATAGAGTAAGTTATAACATAATTTTACCAGTAGAGATCATGTTAATTAGTTTGTATATATAGCTAAAGAAAAACTAAAGCATTTTAACGTAAATTTGGTACAAAATGCTGTAAAAGTTTATTATTTTTCTTTGCATTACAAACGTGATTTTTCTATATCAAGATGAAACATGTATAAGTAATCATTTATAGTTGGATGTTATCATTATGTTTAGTTCCACAATAATCACATTACAGGCGTAAAATAATGACGGTAATAATTATGAAATGGTAAAGAATAATAGCAAAGTAAGTAATAGTAACGTTTATAGTGACACCTGAACTGACAAATAAGGTAATCAAAGATTGAAATATTCCCATATGATGATGATGACTTGCAACTATTTCATATCCATACGTACAATTAGACTCTGCTAAAACTTGGTATATTAGTATATTCATTTCAATGTATACTAATAATTGATGAGTATATTCACACTAACAAAGATGATACTATGAAATTTGCATGTAAATAAGAAGGGATGCTTAGAGCTACCCATATAAAAAAATGTAAGAATTAGTCTCCGTAAACTTAGTTAAATTGATATATGTTGCAGTATATCGATGTTAGAGTTCGAACTCAAATTTTTCATTTATTCAAATTTCGGGTAATTTTTTGTTATTAAGTAACCAAACAAAAGATATTAATTTTATTTGTTCAAAGGGTTGCAATCGACAAAATGCTATTTAGGATCTAGGATCAAGTTGATTTTGTTCAAACTGCTTTTCCTTGTCTATCGTATTCGCACATGTTTGTGTGTATAATTTGAGTTAGCGTGATTCCCATGAATAGACTAGTATACAATTTTGATTATGGACATGAATTATTGAAATACCATGACTACATTTTAAAATAAGATATTATAGATCGATGTTGAATGTAGAAATTTTGAACCAAGTTGATTTTATTCAATTTATCATGTGTATTTCTCATGATGCAAGCTAGATTTGATCCTTTTGGTCTAAATCATCGGGTTACTAAGAGAAAAAGTTCAAATAATTCAAAATTCGGTAGGAGGTAATTAAAATCTAATAAAATATTGTTTTATTCATAGTTTGAACTTACATACCTTCGATCAATTTACCCTTAGTTGAAATTATTAATCACATGAATTCAATCATTTGATTTAGTTATATGTTTGCTGATGAAAAAAAGCTAACTTCGAATCGGCTATATCAAAACTGAAAGATGTGGCTTTAACTAACAATCAACTGTCTCCGTAAGCTTAACTCAGTTGATAATATAAGGACGATACATAATATATGCAAGGTCCGAGGTTCGAACCCCGGAAAAGAAAAAAAAAACTAACAATCAACTTGATAGGGTATGTAACAATCTTTATCTTTTTAAATTTTTTTTATTTTTGTTTTAAATTTATGTTCATTTTAGATTGTTAATTAAGAGGTGAAATACTCATGTCGTGAGCAACTGTGATAGAAAGAAGATGAAAGATAAAGCTAGAATAATACATCTTCTGAAACAATGAAAATGGTGGTTTTGATATTTTCAAGATTTTTGAAAATGCTAATTATATTTCAAAAAATTGTAAAAGAAAACGGTGAGAAAAATATAAGATCAAATATTATCTTATGTTTATTAGTTGAAGTGAAAATAAAACATAGAAAAGGAAGCAAACACGCCATAAGTTATCATGTGTTTCTCTTTTTTCTAGTATTTTTTTTTTCTTAATTAGTATTTGCTTGCCTTAAAAAAAACAGCATTTTAGTTTAGATTTTATTAGAAAAAACGATAATTTTAATTTAATGATCCGATTTGAATGTTTTTTATTTAAGTTTAATTTTGCTTGCTATTTTTGACCGAAAATTACAAGAATAATGCTCAATTTTGTCATCTTGTGGTTTTGTTTCAAAAAAACGATCAATTTTGCTTAGCTAGCATGATTTGATCCCAAATTTAACACGTTCTTTAAATTAAACTCCAAAAGTCTATCCACATTTTGGTCAAAAAGAAAAAGATTCTATCCATATTTATTCAACGTTATTTTGTTACATGGCACGCTCATAGTTTTTTTTTTAACAAATCGGAAATAAAAAAAAAAACCTAACAAGAGTCGAACAAACTCAACGCGCATTACATCCGTTAAGAGAATATATGCCATGTCAGGGGACTTCATGGAAGATAACAAAATCACTGTCACTCATTGTTATGTTCAATTAGAGTAAGGGTCACACTCCTAGAATTTAGAGGTAAAGAAGAAAATCGACTAATTTCATTGATGATTGTAATAGAGAAAATACAAGATATTATATATACAAATTATTCTAGATCTTTCTTAACAAATTAGTGAGTCATCAATCTTCTAGAACCAATGAGTCACTACTAAATGACACAATCATTCCACTTCTTAGGTGTAGTATGACTACGATCCTTTTGGGTCTCCCTAATTCATTGGACTCAATCTCAAATCTCACTTCATTGCAACTCATATCCTTGCTCGTATCACTCATAACACTCTTTTTAGTTAGAAAGTCAGTTGCATCATTACCCTCACACAAAACGTGTTGCAAATTAACCATCATATCTTAAAGTAGAAATTGCTTAATAGCCCATATCAAATTTTCATATTTACGAAACACATTCAAACCCTTCTGAAGGAGGTCAACCATAGTTAAGTTTGAGAGACAAAACACTTGCTTGTTGCCAAAATCTCAACACAACTTATGTTACCGAGAAACCCATGTAGAAAAGGTCATGTATGATTACATATAAGACTGCTAAAACCATCCAAGATAGATTCAACGAACATGTTGTCATCTACGTTAAGACTCACTAAACCAAAGTTAGGTCGAATCCAAGAGACGACACGTACATGCGATTGAATACGACGGGGATCAGGAGAAGTAAAGGCTTTAAGAACATAATACAAAAGGGAGAATACTTGAGCACCGATTTCCTGAATGCCTGACATTTTTAAAAATATATATGTTGTGAGATCACAAAAATTAGAATTGAAGTCTTTCAACCATATGTGTAAGCTATCATGATCAAGAGGATCACAAAAATTAGAATTGAAGTCTTTCAACCATATGTGTAAGCTATCATGATCAAGAGGGGCCATTGACTGATGGAGGTAAAATCACCACACATCCTTTGCTCGTCAACAAAGGAACAAGACGGGAAACATATCCTCAATTTATGTGTTACAAACAAGGCATAAGTTAGAAAATAAAAGGTTTCGAGACATTAAGACATATGAATGAAACGAAGTCATGGCACGCTAATGGTTGAAAATATTCTTCGATTTTAAAGATTGTGATTTTTTTTGTGTTAAATTTGTTTTCGGTCCTTGTAAATATTTAAACTTTTCCTTTGAATCCCTCTATTTTTTTTACTTTTGGTCCATACATTAAGTCAGGTCATGTGTATCTTTTAAATTTTTGAATGAGTTTTTGCAGGAATGTTTAGAATATTATAAGAATATCTCTAAAAAAATTAATTTTTTTATGCAAACATAAATTAAATATGAATTTTTAAACGCCAAAAATATAAAATTCATATTTAACTTATGTTTTGTTAAAAAATCTAATTTTTTTAAGAAATTTTTATAATATTATAAACATTCTTGCAATTTGTAAAAAATATATTCCTGCAGAAAATCATTCAAAATTTTGAATGATATACATGACTTAATGGAAAATTAGTGGCTAAAAGGGCATACAGAAAACTTTTGAAGGACTAAAAGTTAAAAAAAAAATTTAAGATGACTAAAACAACATGTTAGAATATTTATAGGGACGAAAAAAATATTTAACTTTTTTTTACAATTCGGATTATACGTATTTGGTTGATTATCTTTTCATATTTCCGTTAATCAAATCTCTAAAAGTGTGCATGTGGATTCTATCCACAGACAAAGATAACTTGTATATGATCAACAAACATAAAGAGCTGGATCCTCAAAGTCTTTAAAATCATGAAATATTGAAACCGTGTAAAACTTGAATTGATGAAATTATCTTTCTTTTTCCTCTTGTAAGTTAGATTCCAAAACATAGGGCAAGGATAGAACAAGGAAAAATTAAGCTAAAAGACAGAGACATCTGCTACATCAGCAAAGGGGACCAAGGACTTGTAATTTTATCTGGCTTATAATATTTGTACCTAGATCGTGAGATTAAAAAATAATAATATTATTTTTTTGACAAGAAAATAATAATATTATGTAGAGTACATAACAATGTTTTTTTAAAGATGGTCTTGAAGTATAGTTTTAAAATCAATGATCTCAAGTGGTAAAGGGACAATTCAATAGTTATTATGTTCGTAAATATTATTCAAGGAGAATTCTTTAAAAAATATGTATGTGTTTCTTGAAATAAAATGAAGTACAAAAGTTTTAATTAATATGCATAAGTGATATTAATATACATCTGAGTAAATTAAAGTCTAAAAATGTACCAAAGATAACTAAATTAAAGTTTAACAAAGGATATGACATTTTTTTATTGGTTTATTTTTAGGTAAATTCTTGGAGTTTGTTTGAGTACTAGTATCCTATAGACTAAATTTATTTTAAGATAAATTAATGTGAAAATATGACATATCATTAAATGATTGGATGATGAGACATATTGAATCAAACTCCAGGAGCACTATTGTGTTTAACATTATTTTTATTCTCTCCATATAGATAACAAGTAACAATATTAAATTATTATTAAAAAACAATATTCAAAGCATTACCCCTAATATTTCAATATTTACCATATTTTGTGGCATCTTAATTCAAATGTATACCATGTTCAAATATATGTTAACGATCTGTGCAAAGAATGCATGCAATATATTAGCACGTGTAATTGCGTGTGTTCGATAAACATTCCCAATTTTCCAAAAGCTAGCTACGAAACAGCCATGCATACAAGAACACAATACCTTAAGGCATACGCAATGAACGAACTTATAAGACACATTTGATTTTCCACAATTTACCTGTCCACAAATAGATGTAATATGTCCCCTCTAACTATTGCAATTGCACCAAACATTTTTTCCCCTTTTATTACTATGTAAAACTTTTAAAACAATTTGCCCCCTCAAATAGATAAAATCCTTCCAATGGATTTTAGTCTTTTTTAAGATAAAGGAAATATTCAAGAAACTCTCGATTCTTCGATTATGATAATAGACTGTAGAACATCAATTTCAAAGTCAATTAAGAAAACATATAAACTCATCCAACCGTATTAATGTGACGTATATATGCATAAGACTTATATATTTCTAGCATAATAACTTGTTCATGGTTTGCTATGAGAATAGGCACTGTTCATTAATTCAAAGTCAATAAATAACGTTCATAATGTGTTTGATATACGTTCATGTATGCTGGTTCATCTCCCCCAGCCCATAAACTAGACTGTAATATTGGAAAATGTTTAGGTAGCTTACAATCATGGTTAATATATATTCATAGTTCAAAATGACCGGTTTGGTCTTCACTTACCACAATTAACAGTAATAGACTTAATTCAAAAACCTGATGCATTAACAGTTAATTTTGTTCCCTTCATATATATGGTATGCAAATTCTTAATGTGCAAAGAATCCGTTCCCAACTTTGCATGCCGCACTATTCAAATGCAGACATAGTAGTCACTATTATTATAGGGATTAGGGACGATGTTCTACAAATAGACACATTTGAATTGAAATCTCTTTCATGCATAATTGTCATGTGTTGATTTACAACATGTGCTTTTTTTACTTTGAAATGTTGCAAAAAGAATTTAGGACGTGTAACATGCTGTTAGTGCCATCTAAGAAGTTAAGCAATTATAGTCAAGCCTAATCCTCGAAAAAGTCAAACGTGCCTCTTGCCAAAAATACCTAAGCTTAGTCATAGTGTCATACTATATGCAAAGGATCTTTTTCACCTTGTTGGGATAATCATGTTTTCTTTCTTGAGAACCACCAATGGGAGCTACTCAACTTTTTAAGAGATAGACAAATATAAAGAAGTAAAATATAATTTTAAAATTAATATAGTAAATTTAATTTATAAGCAGAAAAAATCAAAATAATTTTACTTACATAAAATATAAATTAAAACAACACTATCGACAATAACAATTTAATAAAAAATTAAGTTCGATGATGCTTTAAAGTCATATTCATCTATATAATTGACTTTCTAAAGTCATTTGAAAACAAAAACTTGTTGTCTATTTTATTTTTGAGTGTTGTCTTTATAATTTTTATCGTTGACAAAATTTTCTTTATAGTTTCTAAAGATATCGAAATTGTCAAAATAAGACAAAATAAATCATAAAAAGTATTAATATTTTGAGGGTTAAATATGTTTTTGATCCCTATAAATATACTAACTTTTCATTTTAGTCCCTCTAAAATTTTCCTTCAACTTTTAGTCCCTCTAAAATTTTCCATCTTTACTTTTGGTCCCTCTTTTAATGTAAACTCATATGTAGAATACATATTTCTGAATAAAATTTTGCAGAAAAATTCATAATATTATAAGAATCTCTCCCAAAAAGAATTAGATTTTTTATAACAAAACATGAATTTAATAAGAATTTTTATATGTTTGACGGTTAAAAATTCATAATTAACTTATGTTTTGTTAAAAATTTCTAATTTTTAGGGGGAATTTTTTTTACAATATTCGACATATTTCTGCACAATTTCATTAAAAAAAAAATACAAAAATTAACTTAAAAATA
>Ga0315913_1003434_pt1 | contig 19031 bp, 11 predicted proteins | sample MpolsnodulesMG_FD_207736 | JGI IMG/M metagenome (GOLD analysis project Ga0315913, IMG submission 207736) | Medicago polymorpha root nodule microbial communities from Los Angeles, California, United States - small nodules | ecosystem: Host-associated > Plants > Roots > Nodule | place: USA... | reverse complement strand
CAAGTCATGTGCTATTGTAAAATGATATTTTGCAGTATATCTTTCACGCTCAGTGTTCTCGCATGGTCAACTATATGTTGCAATATCAAGAATTACATCAAGAAATGGTTTGAAAATTTTGTTAAACGATGAAGATGGTGATTGCATTGATACCACTTCAAATGTAGTATATAAAGATATTATCCGATATTTGTAGGTAATATAAAATAAAATAATCTTTGTTACTAATCATTCAAGTTTTTAGTTGTATATGTAATAGATAATAATAAATAATATTACATCAAAATGTTTTTTTCGATGTATATGACCCGTGCGGTAGCACGGGTAGATGATCTAGTTAACATTAACTTTATAACAATGTGGATGAGAGAGGTTCCAAGAATTAGGTCATTTAGCTACTATAATCTCTTTTAAATATTAAATACTATAATCTCTTTTAAATTAAATTAGTTTATTTTAATGTTATCTACTTAATTTGTTTTTCTTGAGGGTTTTCTACTTAATTTAGTGTTGTCCAATAACTATAATTCCATTATATTAAATCTATTAACAATACATACTAAGATTTTCCCTAAAAAAAAAATACATGTCAAGGTTTAATTAGAGGCTTCTCATTCAACCTAACAAAAAAAAGCTATATGCATTTACAACGGTGTAGGGCGATTCCGGTTAGACGTGGGGATCGGTATCCATTTTTTTAACTCCATCGGCAATCAAGGGAGAGGACGTGTGTTTTGTAGAAAAACAGGGACAATAGAGGCAGAAACTACACTCATACTACGTCGCCGCCGTGCCGACTAGGGTTATCCTGATTATCTCACAAACTTAAGTCATTTTTACTAACTATGAGGCCAAATTCCGAGTCGACTCCAGGACAATGTGTTTTTATACACATGTAGAGTTAAACTTAAGTTTTCTCCTAATAGAGAGTTATATTTCTAATCCACCCAACACTATGCTGGTCCAAATGTACACTAAAAGACCATACTTAGGGTGTCTCGGATAGTATTATTTTCGATGATAGGAAGTAGGAACCTATCAATGGGAAAGGAAAATAAAGACCTTGTTGGAATTGAATTGTCACGTAATCCAGCAATAGATTTCAAGAAAGCCATTTCAGATACACTGATATATGATACATGGGAAATTTTACCTCATACCCAGACACATGTACTTTCACCTCTACAAATCTTTAAAAATTTCAACATTACCCCTTTTACTATTTTACCTTTTACACATTAATTTTTCACCCTTACTTTCAACATTTTTCAATTAAGTATGCGTTCACCTCTACATGATATTTTTTCCAGGTATTTCGGAATACCCATTGTTACGTTTTCGAAAATTATTCGGAAGACTCATATTGAACTTTTCTGGAATGCATACCGTAAATCTCAATAAATCCTTTCGGTTCATGAGTTACGTGAAATCCTCACAACACTTTATAGCTCACACGCTGCAACAAAATCACTCCATGTTGCATCTATGACTATGTATGTATATACTCGCTATTATGCAGCTAGCTATATATAATCTAGGTTTAATCTTTTCCCTGGAATCCTCCTATAGAATGTTAAAACATTACTATAATTTTTTTTCTTTATTTTTCTATAAAAAAACCAAGCACAAGAATAAAGCATGAGATTAAGGTCTATGCTTCTTCTTCTTACACCTAGAGAAGTGGTTGAATTTGCAAGTGTCTTTTGAATGCCTCATTGAAAATAATATGATCTTGGACAACTTTAATAATTGTTACTTTTAGTAATAGTTTCTTATTCAAAGAATTATATAAATTTTTCAGAAACAATTAGAAGAATAATCAATAATTGATGATTTCAGCAAAGAAAGCTTACTGTTTGTTGGGAGTGAGAGTTTTCTCTTTCTAGCAACCGATTTTTCCATAAAAAGTGAGGTGAACAAGTGAAAGGGTGGATTGTGTTTTAGGTATGTAAAGGGTAAATTTGATAGTTTGTGTAAAATGTTGAGGTCAAGGTATAATAGCAGGGATGTGGGGTATAACTTCTTATATATATATATATATATGTGATAGGGTAGTGTTAACTTGTTCCCTTAGGGCATATGTTAAGAAATCTAAAAAAAAAAATATTCCCTTAAACTTTGTGCATTCAATTCATTAAAATATAAAAAATTAAATTTAATGCATGCATTCCAATACATTATTTCTATATCTGACTTCTAAACTTATGTCTTAAGGGCACAGGTTAAACATTTCCCTATATGATATGATATGGGTCTTTATTCATACTTGCTGGACTATTTTTACTTCTTGTAACATGTCCGTTTTGTAAGCAAAACTTTTTGGCGGTGAGGTGGACAAAAAGGCCATGTTGCATATCAAGTTTCCCTTCGACTAGTTTATTTAAAGAGTTCTTTTTTCATCCATTTCAATTCTAAAATCTGGAAGAAAAAAAATAGGGTTTATGGAGGATTTTTGAACATTTTAACAACTTTTGAATTACAAAATCGGAAATGTTATATGACGCGCGAGAAGCTAGTAAGATGGGATAAGAAACTCTCATTTATTTATGGGATGATCAAACCAATTTTTTCAGTAGGCCTTGATACTCATTAGTGGTACCATCTAAATGAACAACACATTTTTTATTGAGTTCAGGTTTGCTTCATTTATTTATCACTCGTTTATGAAAGAAATAGACACAAATCAATGATTAATAAAGCTTGTTAGTGGAGTTTATTTATTAAAATGGATCCCACTTATCAATCATTTATGTTTTTTTTTTTATAATAAATCGATAATAAAATAGAGAGTAGATAAATATAGGAAATTCCTACTCGTTTTGATTTAGTTAAGGTTCCAGCTTTAAGCACACATTTAAGATCACATGGCTTAGAGGTTTTGTTTCAAGTTGTAAAAATTATCCCCATGAATAAAAAGGTTATAAAGATGGATTCGTATATCTGTTACATAGTTAGAAACCCATCGCAGGTAATATAATAACTACCTCTTTCTCATGCTTTTATTCCCAAGAAAATAAATAAGAATAAAATATTCTTGTGAAGATGGGAATAAAGTTTAAGTAACTACTCTCTCGTCACTATTATTAGCAAAATATCATTTTTATTAAGTTTATTGAATGAATGATGTATATAATCTATGTTATAGATCATATACATCATTTATTCAATGAATCTAAAAAGTGGTTTATTACTTATAATAGTTATCGGAGGGAATACCAGATAACTACCCATGCACACGATGTTTACAAATAATTCTAAGAACGTGGTAAATATTAACCAAACACTTTTTTTTAAGAAGTACCTGAGATTAAGATTTCAATTCTACATTCTCAATAACAATATTCATGGATATAAATTTCTTATCCATGAAAAAACGCCCCCTTATAGAACTTTTTTGTTGCTAATAATGAAATTGCATTAACTACCCAAACATGTGTTATTCATGTCAGGGGAATCATTACAAATGAGAATATTTAATAAAGGAAAAAAATTCCATTACAGCTAGGTTGAATGTGGTGGAATGAGCTCGATTTGCAAGAAGGTATGCACATTTATTCACATCACATGTAATATGATGTAACTCAAAGTGTATATTTGGAATGTGTAGAATATGAAAGATGTCAGCAAGTACATGTTGCGAATAAGATATATTGATATAACCACGTTGAATCATATCCACTGCTATTATCGAATCGGATTCGATTAACACATGTTGCAAGTGCTGAGACTGAACAAGCTAATGGTTGGAAAAACCGCCTACAGTTCAGTTGAAAGAGTATTTGACCAAGTAATTTTCACCATAAAACCAGCCAAAAAATTTACAATGTTGATCACGAACCAGACCACCATAACTCGAGCTTCCATTATTGGTAAAATACGATCCATCTACGTTGACTTTGAATTGCCTAGGAGGAGGATGGACCCACTTAAGCTTTTTATGTATATTGTTGATTCGTCTAGATGACTTTGGTGGTTGCAATTCAGTTACAATATCATGAACATGATTGTTAACTGAATTACATAGCATATCCCCCACATCCGACCAATGATAAAACATGAGCATGTTTATGTCCTTCTAAATGGCCCACACCATAACCCCAAAAAAATATAGATCAATTCCAAGGTATATTACCGATTTCCATACACGTAAAGTTCCATTTAATCCAAGCAAAAAGGGTGAGACCGAGGAACATACTCCAATGTTATTCTTTTATGATCATGATACAAAACTCCTTTGTGTCTTTACGCTATCTGAGAATGTGTAAAATTGATTACGGGCTTCCATATATCTACCATACTCAATAATAGAACTCTTGCATCTTCCGACTCTTTCTTCATTTGTGAGAAGTCTTCCATGTTAAATTTTCCACAAAGTAGCTCTAATTCTATCTCTCCCCTTCCACTTCCAAACTTTTTCAAAGATGAGATTCAATTTGTCCTTTCTATTATTTCTAGTTCTCAACAAATCATATGATGTTTTAATTGATAACTCTTCATTGAAGACTAGATTCCAATGGGGCACAGAAGGATCACTAGGGGAAGGAGGCTGAGGATGGGTGTTAACTTCTCTGCAAGTTTCCACCAGAGAATGGGTTGTGGTGCCATCATCTGTGTGTTCAACACGACAGACCTTGCTATTTATTTGATTCTGTAGATCGTCAACCATTCTAGTGATATGAATATTTTTGGTATTTTCAGTAGCTTTGATCTTTTGAGGAAAAAAAATGGAAAATAATACCCACATATGGTGCCATTGATCTGACCTAATCAGATGAACGACGTCTCGTGTGGTGACTTTTTTGCGAGCTAGATGTTGGGGCGACGCGGGATGGGGTGTAAATGCAGACACCCTAACGATCAAGTAGTATATGAGCAAGAATAAGGGTTAAGGGTAGATTGAATCGTACCTTGAAGGATTTGAAAGGTCATCTATATAATGGAGGAATGAGACTCCTTGAAATAATGGATGTGACCACACCTCCCTTGTGAGTTTAGGGTGTAGGTAGCAAGAGTTGAGCCAAAGTGGATTAGACTTGATTATTGGACTATGGACTGCGAGCAGGGCCTTTGAGCAGTCTAGACCAACAATGTATACATTTTAAAATAAAATCATGAAGACTGTTGTTCATACTCCACTCATAGCTAGGAAACACTAGTAATTTACCAATATAACATCATCGGCAGTTAACTACCGGTGAATTTTAACCGGCGGCAGTTAACTGCTGATGAGCATTTACGTCTTTTTCTGATGTGTTTCGGCCTTACTTGAAGTGTATACAACAATTTTCTAAAATCATACTTTAGATATAGGTACTTGCAAGTAAGGCCGAAACACGTCAGAAAAAGGGATTAAAGCAAAGATTGAGGGATTTTAAAAAGGTCAAGACCGGATGACACTTCAGTGCCTCTGCCTTTGGGTGCCTTTAGTTCATTTTAAATGGAGTAAATAGACAATTACCCCCTGAAATTGTAAGTTTCGACAATTACCCCCTGAAATTAACAAAACTTCAATTACCCTCCTGAAATTGCAACGTTAATCAATTTACCCCCTCCGTCAAATTCTTCTATTAGTCAACATGACATTTTGCAAAGACTCCCCCTGAAGTTTTGCACTTATGTGCAAAATGCCTCCCTGAACTTCAAAATTTATATTTTTTTCTTCTTCTTATCCTTGACTTAAGACCTATGAGTTGTATGTGAACTGAATGGTTTCCTTAGTTGCTTACCAATGAAGAAAACTTCAAAGAACTTTTAAGACAATCAATTTTGACACTCATAGTATCAATTCTTTTTCAATTAATTGAATACGACTTTGAATTTTAGATGGCAAAACCTATAATGCATAGTTAGCTTTCATCTTTACTGGTAGTTGCAAACAAGCATCTCATCTTTGCAGTCTTCATGCTAGCTTAAATGGTTCTATTCTTTGCAAAAGGAGATTTCCACATTAACATTTGATTTCTATCAAACAACTTTAGTGAATTATTCTTCATTATCACAATATAACCGTTTTGCATATGTTTTCCAAAACTAAGCAGATTGCATTGCATTGCATTCCATATACATATAAGACTTGTTATAAACCATATTGCCTTTCATTTCTTCAATTTCAATATTTCCCATTCCTTCTACTATTAGAGTTCTATGATTATCTAGCTTTACTTTTGTAGTTTTACCAATATCAATTTCTTTCATCAATCCTTATTACACGTCATACGATTAGAACTACTAGTATCTAAAATTCATATTTCTGAATTGCATCTTTAATTACCGGCCGTGGTCACCATTAATAAGAGAGGATCAAAGTTAGAATAATCTTGTGAAATCTTTGCCTCCTCATCATCTTTCACATACCAAGGAAATCATTCGGTTCACATACAACTCATAGGTCTTAAGTCGGGGATAAGAAAAAAAAATATAAACTTTTAAGTTTGGGGGGCATTTTGCACATAAGTGCAAAACTTCAGGGAGCTATTTGCAAAACGTCATGTTGACTAACATAATAATTTAACGGATGGGGTATATTGATTAACGTTGTGCAATTTCAGGGGGTAATTGAAGTTTTGTTAATATTAGGGGGGTAATTGACGAAACTTCAATTCGGGGGGGGGGGGGGGGGTAATTGCCTATTTACTCATTTTAAATGAGAGAGAATGTTGAATGAATGATTAAAATAAATTATCTAGATTAGAGAGAATGAATCGTTAAGAGAGAGATAAGAACAAAGGCACTGAAGTGTTACCCGTTGAGATCGGTATACCTTGTACTGGCAGTGAAATGTACCTTTTATTGGCACATGTGAATTTGAGGATTGTGAACTTGCTCTTGGGCATTCAAGAGATGATAAGATCTAACGCTTGTTGGAAGGATTGGGTCTAATATATTGTAGATTCTAAACCTTTTGATCAGTCCATAACAACTAGTAATCTATCTATATAAATAAAATCCGAATATAATCATTAAAAAAATCCAAATATAAAACCATTTCCAAACTATCATCTAACTAAGTTCTACTGTTTAGCCATACCAACATGATTTTTTACCAATAAAATGATGTGGGCATGTGGCCAAACAGTGTGATTTGATTGCTTAATTATGTGTATCTCTCCATTAGGACTCCATTTAAATTGTTCTCTTTATCTACGAAAATGACATTGTTTTTGTTTAAGTTTTTTCTAGATTACCTTTGAAAAATGGCGGATAATTTACCCACCAACCAATAAAAATGAATAATTTATTCGTGGGATCAAGATAGTTCATAGATACTACCTAAAAAGGTGAATGTTCATTGGTTGAGGTAAATTACCCACCATTTTTCCATGAATACTCTAGTTGTCACCGTTTGTTTTTTATCTACAAATCAAAACATCGACGTAAATCGTAAACTTATGTAGTTATAATTGTAAATAAATCCTTGTCATAATTTATAAGCAGGACACAGTTTTGGGATGGGAAGGATTGCGATTGCATTGTGGGAAAAAATCTCATTGAAAGCAACCGAATAGTTGTGTCTTTTTGTGGTTACCCTATGAAAATTAACACCGTATCAACGATAGGTTGAAACGTTTCAATAGGTCACCAAATCACATTAGGTGTCACATACCCATTGAACAACGAGGTATCCCTCTTTACAATTCTCCTTTTCCCACTTCTATATAAATCTCGTACAAACACTTTCCCTCCCCACTCGAAACTCCACTACCACCCAAAAGAAAGAAAAGCACTTAAACAAACAAGCACAGCTTTTTCATTTCCTTCAACATGGTTGCCACAAAAACAGAACACAAAGAAGAAGAACCCATTCATGGTGATGTTTTAGAAGCAATATTCTCATTCGTGCCACTCATCGACCTTGTTCCATCTTGTCACGTATCAAAATCATGGAACAAAACGGTTTTTTCTTCACTTACTCACGTAAGACAAATCAAACCATGGCTCATTGTTTTCACCCAAACAACACGCGCTTCGCGCGTGACCACTGCTCATGCTTATGACCCTCGCTCTCATGCATGGCTTCAGATAACTAAACACCAACCGTTGATCAACAAAACTCACGAAATCCCCGCCGTTAGATCATCTCATTCAACTCTGCTATACACCTTATCTCCATCGGAGTTTACTTTTTCAATCGACGCGCTTCATCTCGAGTGGCATAAAGCACCTTCACCGCGCGTGTGGCGTACTGATCCAATAGTAGCGCGCGTTGGGAACTGTGTGGTGGTTGCTGGTGGCGCGTGTGAGTTTGAAGATGATCCACTTGCAGTGGAGTTGTACAACATGGAGAGCCGTGACTGGGCCACTTGCCAGTTGATGCCGACAATGTTAACATTGTCGGCATCCACGTGGCTATCAGTTGCGGTTGTCGGAGAAGCAATGCTCGTGACAGAGAGGATCTCCGGTGTAACGTACATGTTTAACACCATCACGATGAAATGGGAAGGACCTTACAATCTACGTCCCAATGAAAGCGTATTTTACACCGTCACCGGAACTTTATCGGAGAAATTGACGGTGGCTGGATTGGTGGGTGAACCGGGAAACGTGAGAGAGGTAAAGCTGTGGGCTGTTAAGGAGGAAATAGGCTCTGGAATGGAAGAAATAGGTTCAATGCCAAAGGAGATGGTGGAGAAGCTGAAAGGTGATTCAGAGTTTGGTTCTATTGAAGCAATTTGGGTTGGGAATTTCGTTTACTTGCGTAACACGTTAGTGTTAGATGAACTTGTTGTATGTGAAGTTGTGAATGGAAGTTTTTGTGAGTGGAGGAGTGTAAAGAATGCGGCGGTGGACGGAGGAACGAGGATGGTGTTTTGCGGTGGTGATGTGAAAATGGAGGATTTGCAGAGAGCGGTGATGTTGGAGAAACATACATTTTGCATGAAACAAATTTGAAACGTAGCTGGTAGTTTATCCATTTTGATTTTTGTTCCCTTTTCTTAATTGAAGCTGTTGCCGTTTGGATTTCAACATGTTCTATAGTTCCTACAATGTATAGAAAAGGAGACTCTCATGAGTCATGAGCATGTTAATCAGTTTAAAGCGGTAAAACATGTTAAAAATGTGGTTATGCTGGTAAATGCAATAAAATACTATTTTCAATTTTTTAAAATGCAGAATACACCGTTTTTAAGGTTAATATTTTCTTTTTGGAGAATGCTAACCATTGCCCTTGGAGCATTGGATAAGGGGATAAAAAAACAAAATATAGTATTGGAAATTGGTGAAAAGTGATAAATTTAACTTTTTAAAAGTCAAAATGTTGTTGAAGTCAATGCAAACATGCTACTTTTGGCTTCCTTAACCATTGCCCTTTGGACAATGGTTAGCAAGACTCTTTCTTTTTTGATAAATTGAAGTTAGTGCCTTCTATGATTGATGGCAACCAATTTATTGGTGGTTGTGTTTGCGGTTAGTTGTAATTGTCGTTAAATGACATAATTACGTTATTTTCCTCATCGTTTTTTTAATTGTTAAAAGTCATTTTTCGCGTAATTAATATTGACGCTAAAATTTACCATTGCCTCAAAACATTTTTTTAAGAAGCAAAAGTAAATTTAATTAAATATAAAACATCTCAAAGCACAATATATGCTATAGGAATGTAAAAAAATAACGGCAAGATCAAAAGACCACAGAGGACAAAAACCCCCGAACATCAAGATAACAGCTAAAAGTCTCCTAGACAAAACCAAAACATTATTATTAAGTTTCCTTGAACTTATAAACGGATGTTAGCGATAAGCGAATGTTGTATCTTATCAGGAGTATTAACTAGTTGAGATCAATTACTTGAGATCATTTATTTGTGGCTATGAAATACTTTTAAGTGCAACGCCTCAACCAATGATCTATGAATTTTCTTATGCTCGATTTTATTTTATTATGAAATACACTACCTCTATTTATAAATACATGTTCCAGTTTGATTTGTGCACTATTCATATAACTTACTTTGCCCATATTTTTTTTACTAATACTTCCTCTGGTCCTATTTAAAAAAACATTTGACTTTTTTGGTTCATTGTATAAATGATGTATTTGGTCATTCTAGACTAGATACATCAATTACTCAATGAATTTAAAAAGTCAAATTTTCTTCTAAAAAGGACCAAAGGGAGTATATAAAGACAAATGTTAGTTTTTTTTTTTAAATACAAATGTTGGTATATAGATGTTTTTCGATCTGTCTCAATGAATATTCTCAAAGAACGTGTAATTAATGTCTTCATTTTAGAAAAGAATATGATTTGGGTTTGTCGGATAGTGTTGGATTGAGCTAGTTTACCTTCTTTTAAAAAAAAGAAATATATGGTTAATTTATATTTAAAGACAAATATTTTTTTTAATGAATGTTTATAGTATTGGACATAATGTAACATCATGTCGGTGGTTACACCCGAAAATATCAGACAAACAAGAGAAGGTTCCTCGAGTGGACAAAGGGAAAAAAAATTGGACACTCGAAGAAGTAGTCCAACAGGCATTGGCTCCTCCAAATCTCTTGAGGCTCTGACACATGATATTCCTCCTCCTCATCATCATCATCATAAGGAGGTACACGCAGATTCAACAGTTAGCCATGGCCCACGGGGCTGACTTTGTAGAACGACATACAGAGAGGGCAAACATTGATGTAGCTGTTACTCATAATGAGCAGTCAGCAGACCATATTGATGCACACATATAAAGTCGTATTTCTCCTTTTGATACATCACATATAGAAAAGTCTCAGACTTCGTTTCACATACCGTTGCACAACGTCACCAATGATATAGTTAGGCACCAGCCACCATTGAATAACACGGTTCTAGAGCAGATTGCAAATGAGCATGTGGTTGAACTGCATCATTCTGTTCTTACTTTGGCTACAAATATTGTTCCAAAATTTCAGAATATTACTGTTAATCCTGATGTAGCCGCGCTTCTTCCGCAATTTCAGAAGGAACTTGATCTTGTTAAAGAATATCTTATTCAGGGTAAAGATGTTGATGTATCCTTTACGCCTCATCTGACGAAGAAGCAGAAGAAAAAAATTAGTATACTTAACTCCAACAACATGTGTTCCAAGGTTGAACCCAAGGGCGATTGAGCAGCATTCTTTTCGGGGGTATCTGTCCTTCAGACTCGCCTTGATGTCTCACCTATCTCTTGGCTTATAAAAAAAAACCGCCACTCATAAAACAATTACATAATCATCATCAGTTATCACTAATGTTTGAAGCCAAGACTTTGTTTGCGAGTTTGGAGGGTAGGGGGGAAGGTTTGGAAAAAAAAGAATGAGAAGATAAAAGAAATAGAGGAAAATGGGATGGGAGGCCTTTGGGGCGTTAACTTTTCTTCATAATAGAAAACTCTTCTCATTTGGGGTAACTCAAAAATTCTATTAAAGGAGGGTTTTGGGGTGGTGGTTTGGACGGTTAATATGAAGTCTTCAAATTTGTTGGGTATTTGCATTGGCTGCATTATTACTAAAACAAATATTCATGTTTGTGATGTTGGATACTATGTTCCAACATGTTTCAGGCATCTCTGTAAGATGTTGGATACAATGTTCCAACATCGTGGCACGGTTCAGTGTGCTTTGTTTCATGCATGTTTGTACGCGCTCGTTATCTTATTAAGGAAACCGCTTTCTCATATCTTGTTGACCAAGCAACGCGCATATCTGTACATAATCAGTTGTATTTTTATTCCCAAAGGAGAAATAATATTTAAGGGAATAATTGGATATGCTTGGAAGTTCCGAAAGATGTTCCTACTTCTTAGGACTTTCCTTATTTGTTACTGATTCGTGTTTTGTAGATCAGCTGGACGATCTACTTTGTTCTGAAGCCCAACAAGGTTTATTAGCCCATATTGCTTCAGTATATAAGGAAGACTTCAAGACCTAATTAGGTATTTAAGCCGTCACTTCTAAACGTCTAGTTTTTATGGTTTTGAGTCTTTGTGTGTCAACTCTTGTATCGTGTTGATGCAAGTTTAGTATTGTTTGTTTATTATGAGCTTTTCTTGTATCTTCTTGATAGATGTTAAGGATTGTGTGTTGAGTTGTAACTCGTTATGCTACACAAAAGCTTTTAAGCAAGATTGTGGTTGTTTGTTTGAAGGTAACTTCAACATTTGTGTGTTTGAATCCGATAATCACAGGGATTGTGATCGATTGTAGGATAGGGAGATGGGATCTCAGATCTACGAGTTCCTAAAAATCTAGACGGGTAGGTCCTAGGTTTTGTGTTGTAAACAAGGAGTTTGCTGTGAACATTAGAATAATGACTACACTAGTGGATTTCCTTCCTGGCTTGGTAGCCCCCAGGGTAGTTGTGTTTGTCACCGAACTAGGTTAACAAACTCACTGTGCCTTTTACTTTCCTGTCTTTCATCTTGCTTTATTTTATTTATTTTTGTTAGCTTAATGTTCTATACATCTTATTCAATATCTATAATCTGTGTTTGGTGTTGGAACATCACATAGAACATTTTAAGACTAACCTGCCAGAATTTCAAAATATAATATATGTTGTAATATTCTTAAGACTAACCAATATATTTTTAATATATTGGTATATTTTTAATATATTGGTTTGATAGATTTATCATTTTCTAAAAAACTACTCTTTTAATTATTTTTTAAAGATTTCTCCATCTTCCATCATATTTTCCACCCCTCAAAGTCTTCCCTTGCTCTCCCCTTCAAATTTCCAAACAAAACCTAAGGATAATATATTGGATGTTGTTAGCCACACTACAAGTAAATACAATAATAATGTGTATGGAGTGAAAGATCAGTGGAATGGTTGTTTTGTAACTTTGTGCATGGATAAAAATGGTGACCAACCATAGATCGTTAGACTCTGAAAAAATGTTATGTTCTTCATATTGAGTTTAATTTATTCTCACAAAATGGTCTTTTAAAAAGAGGGAAGTCTCATTATAAACTCTAAACATATATTATTTTTATTCAATGTGAGATTTGAGTTTCTTCCAATAATCAACAACAATTTGGTGAACATTTGTCACAACATATCAAATGTTTTATAATCAATTGATTTGTATGGTCTTTTCTTGACCTTTCCTATTGAATTAGACCATTTTCCCTTGTGTGTGGAACTAAAATAATTCAAATCAAGACAATATTACACGCTTAGGGGAAGTGTAACATCCATGAGCAGAAGAATTTGTGTTAAATTTCAAAATGGACGAGCTTGGATAAAATTCCAATTAAGAAAACAATAAAGTTAATTTGACTCATGTGGTTAATGAATTCATTAATCATAAATCATTTAGAAAAATTAAATTTGATTCATGAATAAAAAATTATTGATCAAACTTTTTTTATCTTTCTAATAAATGAACTTTTGACTATCATGTCTCTTAACTCTGAAAAAAAACATAACGTTAACGTGAAAAAAACATATCAATCAAATTATCAAGGCTAAAATGCACTTTTGACTCCCCCTATGTTTGCCATGGTAGCAATTTTGACCCCTATTAAAAAAAAAAAACATTTTCCAGCCCCCTTACTTCACCCCCTTTTGCAACTCGTTGTCCCCCACTGATTTTGACCGGGTCAAAGTTCAAGTGACCACTCAATGGACGCCACGTGACAAATTTTTGAATTTAAAATAAAATAAAACGCCACATATTTTTTATTGAAATTAAATAATTAAAATAAATTAAAAAAACACCCAAAATTTAAAAGAAAAAAGCAAAAAACTCAAAAATTAAAAAAAGCAAAGCCACATGTGTATTTTAAAAAATAAAAAAAAATATTAAAAAAAAAGGTAAGGGCAAAGGATGGCACGTGACTAATTCCAGAAACAACATATTCATCATTCAACAACATATTCATCCCCTTGAGTAACATATTCATCCCTTCAACAACATATTCATCATTCTTCCATTAAAAATTACATAAACATAAGACAACTACCTCCTCCACTCTCTTCTCCCAAAAACACAACACAACTAATTCCATAAACACAACACAACCATGTTCTTTTTTCTTTCTTCTTGGAAATAGAAACATAAAGCGCCTCAAATAGAATCAACAATCAACAAATACACAGCGACATTTACAAGTGAAATCGCGACAGCGTCTTATCCTTGGAGAATCTCACTTCTCTAATTGTAACTTCCGACGGAGGTGGCTGAAGCCAATCCTCTTCTTCCGCAACCCTAACCCTAGCTTTCTCTCTCTTTTCAACATCAGAAGAATCCAAATCAAAATCTGAATTCGAACGAGAACGTTTGTGGCTGTTACAAGATCTGTTGGTGATTGTTGTTCTGGTTCATGCTATGGGTTTGAACGGTGGAAACAAGACGAGAAAGGAAATGGGGGAATGTGGGTGTGCTCCTTTTTTGATCAAGATGTTGGATGGGAAAGGTGTAGAGGAGAAAGATGATGGTTGATGTTGGTAGTTGATGTCATGTTTGAATATGAGAGGATGATGAAGAACAATGATTTTGATAGTTGATGATGAATCTGGGAAGAAGAAGATTGGGAAGAATTAAAGAACCACGTTTCCTTCCTTTTCCATTTTATTTTTTATTTATTTTTTTAAATGGTCAAAAACACATTTTATCTTTTATTTTAATTATATAATTTCAATTAAAAAATATGTGACGTTTTTTAATTTTTAATTCAAAAATTAGTCACGTGGCGTCCATTGAGTGACCACTTGGCTTTGATGCGGTCAAAATCAGGGGTAGCACTTCGGTGCCTTTGGGTGCCTTTGTTAATTTTTGTTCCTATCTCTCTCTTAACCATTCATTCTCTCACCTAAATAATTTATTTAAATCATTTATCCAACATTCTCTCTCATAAAAAATGAACTAAAGGAACCAAAGACATCAAAGGTAAAGGCACTGAAGTGTCATCCCAAAATCAGAGGGGGCCTATGAGTTGCAAAAGAGAGTGAAGTTAGGGGGCTGAAAAATAATTTTTTTAATAGGGTGTCAAAATTGTTACGAAGCCAAATATATGGGTCAAAAATGCATTTTAGCCAATTATCAATATGAAAATGAGGTCCACCTTTTTGAAAGAAAAATGAGGCCCCCTGAAAATGAATTCATAGAAACATAAAAAAATAAAAATAAAAAATCCGAATAATGTTTGGTGTTTGTCACTTTTAATAAGGCTCTGAATGTGGGGACATACTTATCCTATATTGGGTAGGAGCCTTATCCTGTTATCCACTTTTTGAATTTTAAATAATTAGTAACAACACTGTCAAAAAAAGAAAGTAAAAACATATAAGCAAGTCTTTGTGTAAACGTAAAAATGATTTTCAAAAATTTAGTTTAAGAGTATAAATCAATATTTTAGTTGTCAACATTTCTTTTAAACAAATAAAGTGCAGATGGTTATTAAAAAAAAATGAACTACAGATGGAAAGCCCTTTGAAACATTCTACATAGATTTAAATGAAAATAAAATGGAATATAAAATATTGAGACGTAAACCTGACCTAGTTTTCAACATTGAAAAAGTTGGATAATTTAGTTCTCAAATTTATTAAAAAAAAGTCTTATTAACTAGTGTAACACTCTTTAACAATTTTAAAATAAGAAATTATTCAATAAAAAGTAAAATTTGTCAATTTTTAATGTATTGATTACCCAAATTTGTATAAAAGTTTACATTTAAAAGCATTAAAGAGTATCTCAAAGACACCTGTTAACATTTCCGATAACAAAATAGTATTCTCTCTGTTTCATATTAAATGATACAGTTGATTATGTCACACATATCAATGCATATATTTTATCTCTAATATCTTTAGTTATCTATTAAAAAATTATGAAAATTTAATATTTTCAAAATATACACCGAGACGAATCCAACAACTTCTTATATGATATTATTTATCCTTGTATATTAATTGAAAAATACAGTCAAAATATGTGAAATCAATAATGCACATCATCAAATAGATCATGTAATATAGGATGAAGGGAATAAATTAGTTTTTTATCATCCGTAATTTAGATTTTTAAGTGCCTATGAGTTTAATCTCTTCACCAAAATATGTTTTCAATAAATTTATTATATTCTTAAATGTCTAAGAATTAATCTATTCACCAAAATATATTTTCAATAAACATTTCAAAATCAATGAAAAAATTACATGTTTATCTTCAATGATATCTTCTTCTTTTTCTTTTTTTTGAAAGAACTAGTTACAAACCCGTGATTCGCACGGGTTGAATAACGTATTTTGTAAAAAATTTGTTCTAAAGAAAAAATAATCAAATTAAAGGAGATAGTTGCATTTTTCTAAAAGATTGTTGTTGATTATAAATGTGAAAATTAAGTAAACATATTACACAAACATTAGAAATGTGCACCTTTTTAAAATATTTATCAAAGCATCAAAAGAGCATATACTACAATCAACATTCGAGATAGTAGTCGGGTCTATCTATTTAGATATACCACTAATTATCTCAAATAGCTAAATTAGGCCCGTGTATATATACATTAGTGACATTGAAGAGATCTATAGACAATCGAATTTTACAGAGTAAAAAATCAGCCACCCCTTAAAAAATAATTGTTACAAAGACTTAATTCCTTTTGAATAGTGTTTGAAGATGCAGCACACAATTTTGTTTTATTCTGATCTTCAGTTACAATACATATTTTTTGAGGGACTTTAGACTACTGAGTAGTATTAAAACTTTAACTTGCATAATTGTGCACGATTATCAGATATGAGATCTGGAACACACATATATAGTTGTGTTTGATCTCTTCCCCATCCATGTTATTTGTGTACTAAAAGAGTTGAAAAAGATTGTTGATCTAGGAGTATGGATTGTGGACGTAGTGCTCCAACATTCTTTTGTTTCAAATATCATAAATTGAGTTGTTTCCTTCTTATTTTTATTAACTCATTTATGGATGTGTAAGAACTATAATTCGAACCTTCATTTTAGTTATAACTCATTGATATAGTGGTGTCCTTCATCTCAAAAAGACAATAATGTGGGAGTATGGACACTTACATTTTTAGAATTTTTCTTCCTTAAAACTCATTGAATATTTTTATGAAGTCTCAGGTTAAAATTCTTTCATAAGGTATGCAAATGAGCAGAACAACTACATATATTTATGGTATTCAACATTTTATAAGCAAAGATAGAAGATTCAGTAGACAAGACATTTTGTTAATAAAAAATTGAAAAAGATACATTCAGATTGCAGGCAAGCAAAGTTATTCACTAGTTAGGTTATGTAGGAGAGCCATCAAAAACAGCTTATACAGGAGAAGTGGCAATGCTCCCAATCCTACTTGAACGCACAACCGGAGTAACTATCTCCTCTCCGCCGCGTCCTTGTAAAAACAATATGATGAAACACATTAGAAACAATTCAACATGTTAACAGTTAACAAAGATAAAATGATGATTCAATTAATAATCAGCAATACTCACCTTTGGAATTTTTCCACACACTGTTAGGCTTTCATAGGATGGTGAACTCAAGGAGTAATAACCTCCCTACAAGTACCCCTATATTTGTTTGTTTTCTATATTTGATCAAACCTATTGAACTCTTGTTGCAAATACTTAATCTATGCTATTCAACATTTCAAGCAATTACGCACCATGGATGAAACTGAAACATATTGGACCAAACCCAAATATCATAAATTAGTAATAATGAATTGCTCTGTATCTATCTAGTACTAATAATCATTATTTCTGGAATGAAATTATTATGGATAATAAATTTAAAGTGCTTTAAGTGGTTTGAGTGTTAGATTGGTTGCAACTATCCTAGTAACATACACTTGCCCACGCGTTACATCTTGAGAAGAATCCCATCACCTTTACTCATTATCTTGATAAGCCATGTAACCTTAGCCGATATTTAACTTTACTATATCTCTGTAATGAAAATTAAACTAGGCAGTCTCATTATTCACAATTTGTCCTACAATGTTCTCTTTATTCCAAATTTCCACTCATAGTAATTAGGAGAATATGATTGCAAAAATAACCAATCCAATCCTCTATCCATTTAGTTATTCAAATTGAAAAATGTGTGTCACCCTCCAATTCTTTATTCATGTGATTTTGCAGCAGAAAAATTTCATGAACAACTTTCTAAGGCACTATTCAGATTTTTCAATTGCGATCTTTTGATTGGATGAGATTTGAACTTGCAATAACAAAATAGATTCAATATTTGCTGAAAGTGATGATATAACAATTGATTTTATTCATCCATTAATTTCTTTTATTGAAACCCGTATAGATTAAAAAGTCTTGGATGGAAGAATTGGATATGATAACTATTGAAAAAGGAAGCTAAGTTATCAAAAGTAGAGACAGAGAGTTGGTACCGAATTGGAAGGAAAAGCAGGAGAACCAGAGCCGAAGCCACATGTTATTGCCCTTTCGGCCAGTTGCAACAATGTCCTGCAAATGAATACATTGCAAAAAGGCACACAAAGAGTTCGCTTAATCACAAGTCTAATAAATGTGAATGTTCAACCATCAAGCTATATAATTCAAGCTAAGTCATATTAATCCTTACCAACTTTGAATCTATTATTTTTTATGGTGTTCGGGGTTCGAACCCCAGACTTAGCATATATTTATGCATTGTTCCTATCAACTGAGCTAAACTCATGAGGACAAAACTTTGAATTTATTATGAATTAACATAATAAATAAATAAAATGTTTAAAATATTTTTTGAAGGCTAAAAATGATAAAAAAAAATAAAAGATTAATTTTTTTATTTATACAAATACTATATTTACTCAATAACGTTTATTTTGTGTATCATGAATACAAATTTGTATCATCATATAAATGACTTATTAAATATTTGAATAGGAGAAACAATTTAAGGAGCCTAAAATAATATCATAAATAATATCAAAATAGTTGGTTTTTTCTACTTCAATTATACTCTATAACAAATTTCGTTATAAGAATACCATATTTTTGGTGTCTTTCAAAAAGATAAGAATTTATATTATATGTTATTATATTTGTTACATTGTTGGTGTAATGGAAAC